>BNJT01000112.1_pt1 | contig 84590 bp, 79 predicted proteins | sample 8540491 | NCBI WGS metagenome assembly BNJT01 (sample SAMD00202455, study PRJDB9452) | human saliva metagenome | host: Homo sapiens | reverse complement strand
CAGGTCCGCGATGAGGGTCGTCGACGTGCTCGATGCCGACGCTCAGGCGCATGAGCCGGTCACTCAACCCGTAGGAGGCACGCACCTCGACCGGCACGTCCGCGTGCGTCTGCACCGACGGGCACGTCACCAGCGACTCCACACCGCCCAGTGACTCGGCGAAGGTGAACACCCGCACCGAGGCCAGGAAGCGGGCCACGTCCACCGACTCGGCCAGGTCGAAGCTCACCATGCCCGAGTGCCCCGGGTAGAGCACCCGCGTCACGTACGGGCTCGAACGCAGGAACCGTGCGATCGCAGTGGCGTTGGCCTCGTGGCGCTCCATGCGCAGTGCCAGGGTCTTCAGGCCGCGCAGCAGCAGGAAGCAGTCGAAGGGCCCCAGCGTCGCCCCGGTCGTGTTGAGCCGGTAGCTCAGCCGCTCGGCCAGGGCGTCGTCGGTCACCACGGCCACGCCCGCCATGACGTCGTTGTGCCCGCCCAGGTACTTCGTGCCCGAGTGGACGACGACGTCGGCCCCCAGCTCCAGGGGCCGCTGCACCACCGGGGTGTAGAAGGTGTTGTCCACCACCAGCCTCGCCCCGGCGGCGTGGGCCAGCTCGGCCGCCTCGGGGATGGGGATCTCCTCCATCATCGGGTTCGTGGGCGTCTCGATGATGACCAGGTCGGCCGGGTCGGCCAGCGCCCCGCGCAGACCCTCGATGCCCAGGACGAAGTCGACGTCGGCCGCCCCCTCCTCGGCCAGGACCTCCAGGAAGCGGAAGGAACCGCCGTACAGGTCCCGCAGCGCCACGATCCGACTGCCGTGCGGCGCCAGCGTGCGGGTCACCAGCTCCAGGGCCGCCATCCCCGAGGACAGGGGCGAAGGCGGCCGTCCCGCCCTCCAGGCGGGCCAGGGCGTCCTGCAGGACGTCGCGGGTGGGGCTGGCCGTGCGCGTGTAGTCGTAGCCCGTCGACTCGCCCAGGCCCGGGTGGCCGTAGGCGGTCGACAGGTGGATCGGTGTTGTGATCGCGCCCGTGGCCGGGTCGGTCCCGGTGCCCGAGCGCACCAGCAGCGTCTCCAGACGGAGCTGCGGGTCCGGGGCCGATGACGTCGGGTGGTGGTGAACTGGGAAGGTGCGAGCGGCCGGCGGCTGGGGACACTCGGGGCGAGTGGCGGGCTGGGGTGCGGACGGACTGGTCATGAGTGCTTTCTCCTCATGGGCGGGGGAGCGGCGGGAAGGAATGATGACTGACGGTCGACGGCGACGCGGGTGGTGGCCGGTGACCGGACGCCTGCGGGCCGGCCCGCTTGGCGCGGCCCGGGCGAAGCGGCTCAGGCGGACAGGGGCGGCGGGGCCCTGCCCGGCATGCCCGGCATGCCCGGCATGCTCTGCATGCTCTGCGGCGCGCGCGGTCACGGCGGCCACCGCCGCCTCCAGCCGGTCCAGGGCGGCGTCGAGGGTGGCGCGGGGGCAGGCGACGTTGATGCGGGTGAAGCCCTCGCCGCCGGCGCCGAAGATCCGGCCGTCGTCGAGCCAGAGGCCGGCCTCGTGGAGCATGACCTCGTCGAGCCGCTCGGGCTCGAGCCCGGCGGCCTGAAGGAATCCCGAGCAGTCCAGCCACAGCAGGTAGGTGCCCTCACAGGGGGCGGCCTCGATCCCCTCGATCCGCTCCAGGCGCGCCTCGACATGGGCCCGGGCGGCGGCGATGTGCTCGCGCAGGGCGTCGAGCCAGGCGTCCCCGCTCTCGTAGGCGGCCCGGCAGGCCGTCAGGCCCAGGGTATTGGGCTGGGAGTAGCCGGTGGTGGCCAGCTCTCGGCGGAAGGCCCTGCGCAGACGGGCATCGGAAATGAGGATGTTGGCGACCTGCAGGCCCGCCAGGTTGAAGGACTTCGACGGCGAGGTGCAGGTGATCGTGTGCGCGGCGGCCGCCTCGCCCAGGGAGGCGAAGGGCGTCGTCGCGAAGCCCGGCAGGGCCAGGTCGGCGTGGATCTCGTCGGCCACGACGACGACGCCGTGGCGGGACGTGACCTCCTCCAGGGCCGCGAGCTCCTCCCGGCTCCAGACCCGGCCGACCGGGTTGTGCGGGTTGCACAGGAGCAGCAGGCGCGCACCGGTCGCCTCGATGCTCTCCTCCAGGGCGCCCAGGTCGCGGCGGTAGACGCCGTCGGCGTCACGCACGAGGGGGACGGCGGCCACGGTGCGCCTGTTGACCTCGACGACGTCGCGGAAGGGGTAGTAGACGGGCTCCTCGATGAGGACCGCCTCGCCCGGCGCGGTCAGGGCGCGCACGGCCAGGGCCAGGGCTGGGACGACGCCGGGGGTCACGGTGTTCCACTCGGCCTCCACCTGCCAGCCGTAGCGGCGGGAGAACCAGCCGGTCAGGCCGCCCGGTAGGCGTCGTCGGGCTCGGAGTAGCCGAAGATGCCGTGTCGGGTGCGCCACAGCAGGGCGCTGGTGACCGCCGGCGCGGTGGCGTGGTCCATGTCCGCCACCCACAGGGGCAGGACGTCCTCGGGGCGGCCGCGCTTGACGGCGGAGTCCCACTTGAGGCTGGCCGTGCCGCGGCGGTCGGGGACCGCGTCGAAGGCGGCCGGGTCAACGGCGGGGGCGGTGAGGAGGGCGGAGCGGTCCGCCGAGGCGAAGGCTGCTGCGGGGAGGAGGTGGCAGGCGCCTGAGGGGCCTGGAGGTCCGGGCAGGGCAGGACAGGTGGAGTCGGCGGAGTCGCTGGAGCTGGAGACGGGGCTGAGGTGGGCGTGCATGACAGAAGGTCCTCTCGGGTCCCCTGGGGGCGTGACACTCGCGAGCGCAAGGCGGCTGCTGCGGCGTCGGGCTCAGGGGCGGCCGGCGCGCGGGCCGGCCGAGGCGGCGGGTTCTCAAGGGATGAACACGGGGGCGTTGGGGCCTCCGCGGAGTACGACGAGCCGGTTTCAAGCGGCTCGGACTCTCACCGTTACGTGTCAGACAGCGACGGCTGGCGCTGTCAGCGCATGCACATTCGACCCTCGCCAAGGGTGCGCACCATCATCGCGCGGGCCTGGGGCGAAAGAGTCGTCATGGCGGTGAGCATAGCGGGAGCACCGCAGCCGGCGCCACCTCGTCCCGCACTGCATCGCCTCGGCAGTGAATCGGCTCATGGGGAAGACGATCCATATATTTAATCTGGACGGTTTTTGTAGCATGCTCTGACAGTGTCGGCCACCGTGGCGCCGCGGGGGCCGACACTGTCCGCCTCCACCGGCTGGTTGAGGCGCATTCCGCGAGAGCGATTCATCGCTCCTCTCCAGCACCGTCACAAGACAAGGAGCTGTCCACCCGATGAACCAGACATCAGATCAATTCGCGCCCCAGGGCTCGGCGCGCCCCGTGCGCGGCCGGGCGATCAACCGACGCAGCATGCTCAAGGGAGTGGGTGGGGCCGCCGCCCTCGCCGCCGTGGGCACCGGAGTGTCCGTCGCCGCTGCGGCGCCCGCCCAGGCCGCCGGCCTGAACGTCGTCGAGCACCAGGACGGCGGCCGGATGCAGTACTACCGGTTCTCCACTCCGTCCATCGGCTGGAACCCGGCCGTCAACGTGCTGCTGCCCGACGGTTACAACCCCTCGCGCCACTACCCGGTGCTCTACCTCCTCCACGGAGGCGGTGGCGACAACGACTTCCGGATCTTCGACAAGCTGGGCATTCGAAACTATACCGCGGGCCGAGAGCTCATCGTCGTCATGCCCGACGGCGGACTCGCCGGCTGGTACTGCAACCCGGTCGCCTCGAACGTCGGCCCCCGGAACTGGGAGACCTTCCACATCAACGAGCTCATCCCTGGGTGGACTCCACCTTCAGCACCATCGCGGAGTTCTCCGGGCGGGCCGTCTCCGGTTTCTCCATGGGCGGCTTCGGGGCTCTGAAGTACACGGCCAAGTACCACGGCCACTTCGCCTCCGTCTCCTGCCACTCGGGACCCGCTGACCTGCGCGGGAAGGACGGCTCCACGATCACCCACTGGGCGAATCTGAGCTCGATGGCCGAGCTCGGGGGCCGCATGGTCTACGGGGCGCCCTGGGACGAGGCGCGCGTGAGCGCCGACAACCCGATGGAGCACATCGAGAGCTACCGAGGCAAGCGCATCTTCCTCACCTGTGGAACGGATACTGTCGACCTGAATGAGCGTCATGTTCTGCCGACCCAGAGAACCTTCGCAGGGGCACTGCAGGCCGCCGGCATCCCTCACGAGCACCATGAGGACGCAGGGGGCCACCTGGTGCGTCCGGAGCGGATGCAGCAGGACATCGATGGCGTCGTCGCCCACCTGACCAAGGCGGGCTGAGGGCTCTCTCCCCGTTCTGCGGCCTGTGAGGTCCATTGACGCTGAGTCGTGGACCGGTCAAGAGCTCGGCGTCGAGAACCGTGAGTTCAGCGGTTCTCGACGCCGAGCTCGCATGTCCCTCGGCTTCTCAGCCGGCCGGTCAACCGGCGCGGCGCAGGCGCAGGGAGTTGGTGACCACGATGACGCTGGAGGCGGCCATGGCTGCCCCCGCGATCATCGGGTTGAGCAGCCCGGCGGCCGCCAGCGGGATCGCGGCCACGTTGTAGGCGAAGGCCCAGAACAGGTTCTGGCGGATGATCCGCAGGGTCGCCCGCGACACCCGCACCGCGGCCACCGCCGCGTCCAGGTCCGTGCGCACCAGGGTGATGTCGGCGGCCTCGATGGCCACGTCCGCCCCCGACCCCATGGCGAAACCCAGCCCCTGCGTGCCGGCCTGGGCCAGGGCGGCGGCGTCGTTGACCCCGTCACCCACCATGCCGACCACCGCGCCCTGGGCCTGCAGGTCGGCGACGACGTCGCGCTTGTCGGCGGGCAGCACCTCGGCGCGCACGTCGGCGGCGCCGATCCCCACCTGAGCCGCCACGTGCTCAGCGGCCCGGGCGTTGTCCCCGGTCAGCAGCACCGGGCGGATCCCCAGCTCGCGCAGAGCCGCCACCGCCGCCCGCGAGGAGGACCGCACCGTGTCCCGCACTACGAGAACGGCTACTGCCTGCAGCGGCTTCTTGTCGGCGTCTGCCCCAGCCTCGACGGCATCAGTGGTATCCGCCGCGCCAACCGCGACGACGACGGCGGTCGCCCCGGAGTCCTGGGCCCCCTCCACAGCGGCCCGCACCGCCTCGGGAACCTCGGCGCCCATCTCATCAGCGAGCCAGCCCGGCCGGCCCACCGCTACCCGGCGCCCCTCCACCGTGGCGGACACGCCCCGGCCCTCATGGTTGGAGAAGCCGGTCGGTGCCGGCAGGTCGCCCAGGCGCTCGCGGGCGGCCGCCGTGATGGCCGCGGCGACCGGGTGCTCCGAGGCGGACTCGACCGCCCCCGCCAGGCGCAGCGCCTCGTCCCCGAGCGGGTTCAGGCTCGCGAGGGCGTCCTCCTGGCCGCTTGCGCCGGCGCCAACCTCGCCACTGCCGGCCGAGTCCGGGACCTGCGATGACGTCGGCTCCGTTCTGCCCACCTCCCGGCAGGCATCGATCTCCAGGCTCATGCGCCCCTGGGTGACGGTGCCGGTCTTGTCCATGACCATTGTGTCCAGTGCCTGCGTCGACTCCAGCACCTCGGGGCCCTTGATGACCACGCCCAGCTGGGCGGCCCGGCCCGAACCGACCAGCAGCGCCGTCGGCGTGGCCAGCCCCAGCGCGCAGGGGCAGGCGATGACGAGCACGGCCACCGCCGCGGTGAAGGCCGCCTGCGGACTGTGGCCCGGTGAGTAGCCACCCGCCAGGGTCGCGGCCGACAGCACCAGGACGACCGGGCACGAACACCCCCGAGACCCGGTCCGCCAGCCGCTGGACGGGGGCCTTGCCCGGCCTGCGCGGCCGTCACCATCCGGCCGATCCGGGCCAGCGTCGTCCCCTCGCCCACGGCCGTGGCCCGCACCAGCAGGACGCCGGAGGTGTTGACGGTCGCCCCGGTGACGGCCTGCCCGGCCTCGACCTCGGTGGGCACGGACTCCCCGGTGAGCAGTGAGGCGTCCACGGCCGAGCGGCCCTCGACGACGACGCCGTCGGTGGCCACCTTCTCACCCGGGCCGCACGAGGAACAGGGTCCCCGGCAGCCAGCTCCTCGATGCTGATGCGCTCCTCGGTGCGCGTGGCCTCCGCGCGGGGCGAGCCGTCCTCATCGAGGACGTCGACGGCGTCGCGGCTGCCCGACGGCGAGGTGAGGACGACGCGGGTCACCTCCTGGCGCCCAGCTCCAGCAGGGCGCGCAGGGGCGTCGCCGGAGCGGTACTTGGCGCGCGCCTCCGCGTAGCGGCCCGCCAGGAGGAAGGTGGTCACCCAGGCGGCCGACTCGAAGTACATGTGGGCGGCGTGCCCCTGGGAGCGGGGCAGCAGCTCCATGCTCATGCGCATGCCGATGTGCCCGGCCCCGCCGAGCACCAGCGCCCACAGGCTCCAGGCGGTCGCGGCGATCACCCCGAGCGACACGAGCGTGTCCATGGTGAAGGCCCCGTGGCGCAGCGCCCGGAAGGCCGCCTTGTGGAAGGGCCAGGCCCCCAGACCGCCACCGGCAGCGCCATGAGCGCCACCGTCCACTGCCAGCCCGGCATCTGGAGGGCCGGCACCATGGAGATCGCCATGATCGGCACCGACAGGATGAGGCAGTAGAGGAGCCGCAGGCGCAGGTCGGCGGCCCGTTCCACGTGCGAGGCGCCCAGGGTCGGTGCGTCCCTGCCCGGAGGTGGGGCGGGGGGACGCGCCGCCGGCGCTGGCGGGAGCACCGGGGCGTGTCTCCGGCGATGCTGCCGCCATGGACAGCGTCGCGCGGCCGCCCGTGCCCTTGGCACTGCGCCGGCCTTCGGCCGAGCCGGGTGCGGACGGCCCCGACGCTGATGCTGCCGATGACACTGATGCTGCCGACGTCGTCGACGCGGGCTCGCCGGCCGGTGACGCCTCCGAGGCTGACGACTCATCCGGTGAGGCGGTGTCCAGCAGGGCGCCGGTGTAGCCGGCGCGGGCGACCGTGGCCAGGAGGTCATCGACGCTCACCGCGCTCGGGGCGGTGATGCGGGCCGACTCAGTGGCGAGGTTGACCGAGGCGCTCACGCCGTCGAGCTTGTTCAGCTTTTTCTCCACCCGGGCCACGCAGCTGGCGCAGGTCATGCCCCCGATGGAGAGGTTGACGGTGCGCTGCTGCCCGCCCGGTTCCCGGCTGGTCGTACTCATAGGAGCCTTCCGTGTCCGTGTCCGTGTGCGTGGCCGCCCGTCGACGTCCGGACCCCGGGCGACGGCGGGGAGACGTCCGGGCTCAGCGCTCGCGGACGTCGCGCTCGACGGCGTCGAGCGTGTAGTCCCCGGCCTCATCAATGGCCTCGGCCAGGGCCGTGTCCTCCAGGCGGATGTCGGAGAGCACGGTGACGGTGGACTGCCCGCCCTTGTTGAGCAGGACGGAGACGTCCTTGACGCCGTCGAGCGCCTCGAGCTCCTCGGTGACGTGGGCGACGCAGTGGCCGCAGGTGAGTCCGGAGACCTTGAGGGTGGTGGTGCGGTCGATGCCATCGGCGGTGAACTCAGTCATCTCTCACTCCTTGGGAAGCGTGTGCGGAAAACGGGTGGATCGGAACGGGAACGAGACGGTCCGGCACGGGGCGGACCGCGCTGTTCAGGATCGTACGAGCCGGGCGATGGCGTCGGAGGCCTCGCGGATCTTGGCGGTGCCCTCCTCGTCGCCGGCCTGGGCGGCGTGCAGGACGCAGTGGCTCATGTGGTCCTCCAGCAGGCCGAGGCTGACGGCCTGCAGGGCCTTGGAGGCGGCGGAGATCTGGGTGAGGACGTCGATGCAGTAGACGTCCTCCTCAACCATGCGGGAGATGCCCCGGACCTGCCCCTCGATGCGGCGCAGGCGCTTGAGGTAGTCCTCCTTGGATCCGGTGTAGCCGGCCATCTCTCCTCCGTTGTCTCGGTCGGGATCGAACATACCCCCGGGGGGTAGATCGGTCAAGTACCCCCTAGGGGTATGTGGTCGGTGATGGCCGCACGGAGTGCAGGGCGAGGCCGGCCCGGATGGGTGCGGATCCGGGACACGGGGAAGGGGGACGTGGGATGCTCGTGCCATGACCGCCGCTGCCCATGCCTCCCCTGGCCCCGCCGACCCCGATCTCCAGCTCGCCCAGGACCCGAGGGCGGGTGCTGGACGACTCATGGTGCTGGCCGGCAACCGTCCCGACCTGCGCGGCGTCATCGTGGACAACCCGGGCTGCTCCCCGGAGCTGCGCGCCTGGGTGAGCCGCATGGGAGGTGCTTCCGCCGGCTCCGGCCGCGGCGGGCGTCCACGGCACCGATGCGGGAGCGTCCCGGACGGACGGCTCTGGCGGCGTTGACAATGTTGGCGACGTTGACGACTCCGTGTCGCTGGCACCCACGGGCTGGGAGCCCTCCGACATCGGCCTGGGCGACGACCCCTTCGGCTCCGTCCTGGGCGATCCGCTCATGGGCTCACCGCTCTTCGACGACGCCGACGACCTGGGCCAGGAGCCCGCCTCCGCCGAGCCCGCCGGCGCAGCCGGTCGGAACGGGAAGGGAGGGCGGCGACCGTCGTCGAGCCGGAGCACGGCCAAAGCCGCGCACCGGCCCCGCCCGCACCGCCTCGCGCACGGCCGCGGCCCGGGTCTCGCCGTCGCCCGTCCCGCCCCCGCAGCGGCCGTCGGTGACGATGCCGCCGCGACCGGCTCCGATGCCGCCTGGACGCTTCGCGCCGACGGCACCCTTCCCGGTGCCGGGGACTGCCGGGCCCGTCGGAGCCGCTCCGGGCCGGGCGGAGGACAACCCCTGGGCTGCGGGGAAACGCCGGCCGCCGGTGCCCCGAGCGCCGCAGGCGCCCCCGGGGCCTCCTTCGGGGTGGGCGGTGACGACGCCCCGCCCGTCCTCGCGGACCGCCAGGAGGCCGGCCCCGTCCTCGCAGCCCAGCACGAGCCCGGCCAAGGTCGTGGGCTGGGTCTTCTTCGTCCTCCTGTTCATCATCATCCGGGCCTGCAACGGCTGAGACGGGAGGGAGTCGGGGCCGGCACCCCAGAGGTCAGGGTGGGCCTCAGCGCGCAGCGGAGCCCGGGGACGAGCCGCTCGGGGCGCTGGTGGCCGGGATGGTGATGGGGCTGTTGGAGGCGTAGCCGTGCTTGAAGGCCCACACCACGATCTCCAGGCGCGAGGCCGTACCCCGTCTTGTGGAACAGGCCGGTGATGTGGGACTTGACCGTCGCCTCGGCGATGGCCAGCAGGGAGGCGATCTTGCGGTTCGAGGCCCCCTCGCACAGGAGGTGGAGCACGTCGCGCTCCCTCTCCGAGAGGTGGACGCTGCCGTCCGCGCCGCGCACGGAGGCCAGGGCGTAGTCGATGAGACGCGTCGTCGGCGTCGGGAGCCACGACCTTCGCCCCGGAGTGGACCGTGCGCACCGCTGCGATGATCTCCTCGGCCGGGGCGCTCTTGAGCAGGAAGCCGCTGGCGCCCGCCCCCAGGCCCTGCAGGAGGTCCTCGTCGGTGTCCACCGTGGTCAGCAGAATGACCCGGGTCGACGGCGAGAGGCGGAGCACCTCCCTGGTCATCTCCACGCCGTCCATGTGCTCCATGTGGACGTCGGTGATGAGGACGTCGACCTGGTGCGACTGCAGAAACCGCAGGACGGCCCGCGGTGAGCGTGTTGCGGTGAGGACCTCGAGGTCCTCGACATCAGAGAAGTAGGACTCCAGATGGGCCAGGGCCATCGCGTCGTCGTCGACCAGGGCCAGGCCGACACGATCGGGAGAAATCTGGGAAGACATGAGTCTCCTTGGGCAGATGTGTGCAGCCCGCGGTCAGTGGGGGGCGCGGCCTGCTGGGAACAGTGAACAAAATACCTGAAAAAGGAGATTCGCCGTGTAAACGCTCCGAGACGCGCCCCGACCAAAGGTGGACAGAGCCAGCCGAATGGCGAATGAAGCAGTAGATCAAAGGCCGATGCGAGGCCCCATTGGATTCCGGCAGGCTCTTGGCCAACGGCACTTCCCCAAGTGTGCCTCCTCTGTCGTTCCCAGGAAGGAGGGTCCGTGTACCGCTCTGCGCTCATTGAGGGCGTCGCGCCATCACTGGCTCGTGCTGCGTCACTCGAGTCTCCCTTCGGCCTGGTTTCCCGTTCCACCGAGCTGCCCCAAGCGGCCGGAGAGCCGGTCTTCGCGATCTGGACCGGTCTTCTGGGTGATCCCTCTGAGGCGCTGAGGTCACAGCGCACCTGGAATCACCGTGCCGAGGCGGGCAACTTCGACGGGGCCGGCGGGGCCATCGACGCCGATCGCGCCAGACACATCGCGATCGTGGAGACGATGGAGCGCTACTCCAGCTGCTCATGGACGGAGGAGGAGCTGGTGTGGGACACCCCCGCCGGTCTCGGCGAGGCCGCGATCGGACCGGAACGCTGGCCGGCGTGCTCGGCCACCGAGCTGGCGGACCCCGACTGCGGGCTCATCGCCTCAGACCCCCGCGTCCCCCTGCGATGGGTGCGCGGCTGGTCCCTGACCCGCGGCCGAGAGGTCTTCGTCCCAGCGGTGCTGACATACCTCAACTTCCCGGTGCGCACCCCCTCCGAGCAGTTCGTCAACCCCATCTCCACCGGCACTGCCGCGCACTCCGACCTGCGCGAGGCGGTCCTGGGGGGCCTGCTCGAGGTCATCGAGCGCGACTCCATCGCCCTGACCTGGCTCCAGCGCCTGCGCCTGCCCGCGGTCGCCGTCGACCCCGACACCCTGGGCGAGGTCGCCGCCGAGTACCACCGGGTGGGCACCTCCACCGAGCTGGAGACCCACCTGTTCGACGCCACCACCGACTACGGCGTCCCCACCCTCTACGCCGTCCAGACCTCGCAGGTCGACCCCGAGCTGGCCCAGGTGGTGGCCGCCACCTGCGACATCGACCCGCAGCGGGCGCTGGCCAAGATCCACCGCGAGCTCGCCTCCCTGCGCATCGCCCTGCGCAGCCACGCCCGCGGCCCGCGCGCCCAGGAGATCAAGGGGCAGGACCTCACCGTGGTCGGTGGCGCCCTGGCCGACGCCGAGCTGTCCATGCGCCACGTCTTCGACTTCCTCCTGGAGGGGGAGCGGCCCGTCCACGCCCTCGACGGGATCGGCACCCTCACGGCACCGTCGGCCGGCGCCGGCGGCAGTGGCAGCCCCGACGGCAGTGGCGGCCCCGATCCGCTCGAGCAGGTCGTCGCCAACCTGGAGCGGGCCGGCGCCGAGGCGATCGTCGTCGACATCACCACCGATGAGGCCCGCCAGGTCGGCATGCACGTCATCAAGGCCCTCATCCCCGAGGCCATGCCCCTGTCCTTCAGCCACCACGCCCGCTACCTCGCCACGCCACGCCTCTACCAGGCGCCCCGGGCGATGGGGCTGACCGTCCACGACGAGGAGGGGATCAACCCCGTCCGCCAGCCCTTCGCCTGAGCCATGAGCACGACGTCCGCACCACCATCCACCTCACCGACCGACTCCCAGGAGCCCCGACCCGACATGAGCATGACGCCGCCCGCGCCGGCCGCGCAGCCGGCACAGCAGCCGGCACCGCAGGCCCCCACGGGGCCGGTGACGGCCTACCTGCCCCAGGGCGGGTTCGCGCGCGCCGTCGCCGCGCGGCTCGCCGGGGACGGCGACGTCGTCGTCCCGGTCGACCAGGGGCTGGTCAGCGCCTACATCCCCTACGCCGACCGCGCGGTTCTCATCGCCGACCCCGACCAGTCCGGACTGCGCGAGGACCTCGACACCCTCTCCTTCACCCGGGGCATGCCCTCCCTGGGCCTGGAGCTGTTCCCCACCGAGCTGCGTTGCGGGCCGCTCGTGGTCCCCGGCCGCAGCGCCTGCTACCGCTGCTACGACCGGCGCCGCCGCCAGCACGGCTACCGCCCCCTGCCCCCGAGGTCTCTTCCGAGCACGGCCCGCTGGAGCAGGCCTACGCCCACCACCACGTGCTCCTGGGCGCCGGCCTCATCTCCCTGGCCCTGCAGGCCCTGGACGCCCCCGGTCCCCCAGGACCCGGCCCCGACGGACGCCGACGTCGCACCGATCGGCGGACAGGGTGTGGACCATCGACCTCGTCTCCGGCATCACCACCTGCTCGCCGACCGTGGCCGTCGACCGCTGCGAGACCTGCTCGGGCCGCTACGAGGGGCGCCGCGACGGCCTGCCCGCGCTCGCGGCCCTCCTGCCCGAGCGACGTGGGGAGGTGGCCTGAGATGGCCGGGGAACGATACGGGTTCCGTCATGCGCGCCGGCGATGTCGGCCGCGCCGCCCGCCGCGACCTGCAGTTCCGCATCCCCCGCAGACCCGTGGTCCGGCTGGGGCTGCGCGCGCGGCCCGAGGAGACCGGCTGGATCATCGACGGCGCCCGCAAGAGCCAGGTCCTGGGCGGCGCCTTCGCCCGCGAGCACATGGGCGCCCCTGCTCCAGGCCTGCGACGGCACCCGCACCCTCGACGAGATCGGCGAGGTCACCGGCATCGGCCCCCAGGCGGCCTTCGAGGCCGTCTCCCTGCTGTGGACCGGCGGCATCGTCGAGGAGGGCGACACCGAGCCCGCCCCCGGCGACCCGGCGCCCGAGCTGGCCCGGTTCCTCTCCCGCCTGGGCGACTCCACCGGCGTCAACGACTCCTGGCAGGACGCCGCCCGCCGCCTGGCCGCCGCCCGGGTCGCCGTCGTCGGGGACACCGAGCTGGCCGGCGAGATGGTCGCCGCCCTGGAGCCCACCCTGCCCGGGTGCGGCTCGACAGCGCACCCCGCCGGGGGACACGCTCACCGTCCTCATCGAGACCGTCGAGCTCCGCGGCCCGCTCCCAGGAGGTGGCGCGCCGCTGCCGGGCAGGAGGGCATCGCGCTGCTGCGGGTGCGCGCCGAGCAGGGAGGCGGTGACGGTCGGGCCCCTACGTGGACGAGGCCTTCTCGCCCTGCCTGGCCTGCGCGTGCGCCGACGAGCCCGACCTCGGCCCCCGCCCCGAGGCCCGCCCGCCGCGACATCGTCATCGGCCTGGCCTCCCGGGCCGTGGCCGCCCTCATCGCCCGCGCCACCGTCACCCACCTTCCCGGGGACGCCCGGCGCACGGACCTGGCCACCTTCACCTACTCCGACCGCCCGGTCGTCTCCCGCCCCGGCTGCCCCGTCTGCGCGGTGGCCGGGCGGGGCGAGGAGCCGGTGCCGGTGGCGCCCTCGGCCCCCGTGGGGGCCCGCTACGAGCAGTCCGTGGCCATCCCGCCGGCCGCCTTCGTCGACTCCAAGGGCCACCAGCAGCACTACAAGCCCTCCAACCTGCGCCTCCAGCGAGAGTTCCGCGACTGGCCGGTCTGCCCGCGCACGCCCCTGCCGCCCGGCCGACCTGGAGCGCCTCGACCAGCCCTGGCCGATCGTGCACCCGCTCACCGATGACGGCGCCGAGCCCGACGTCGTCACCCGCCCCACCCTGTCCGAGCTCGCCACGATCCTGGCGCTGTCGGTCGGTGTGCGCGAGCCGCTCGGTACCGAGCCCACCGGCCAGGAGCGGGCCGAGGTCGCCCAGACCCCGCTGAGCGCCAAGCTGCGCCGCTGGACGGCCGCCGGCGGCAGCATCGGCTCGGTGACCGCCTACGTCCTCGTCCCCGAGCGCGGGCGGGTGGGCCACGAGGTCGAAGGGGGCGGCCGGGCAGCGGCCGGCCCCCGGGCACCTACGTCTACATCGAGCGCGACCACGCCCTGGCCCTCATCGGGCCCCGCCCCTCGGCGGCGGACACGGGCACGGAGCCCCCTGCCCGACGGCGTCGGCGCCCGGATCGTCCTGACCGGGCAACGTGGACAAGGTGGCCCGCAAGTACTTCTCCTTCGCCCTGCGCATCGCGGTCCAGGACTGCGGCTGCTCCTTCGAGGTCATCCGCCTCGTCGCCGACGCCCTGGGGGTGCCGCTGCGCGCCCGCGCCCGCTGGGACGAGCAGCGCATCGCCCGGGCGCTGGGCACCGACCCGGCCCGGGAGCCGGCCTGCATCGTCGTCGACCTGGGGAGGCAGCCGTGCGTACTGACTTCGAGACGCTGCGCGAGCTCATCGCCGGATTCTCCGCCGGATCGGACGCCCGCCCCGCCGAGCCGACCTCCGACGGCCTGGCCGCGTGCCGCCCGCGCCCGCCGCTGGACTGCCAGGGGCCGGATGCGCTCGCCCTCGGCCCCCCCAGGGGTCCCCTACCCCTACAGCCTGCACGAGACCTTCGAACGCCGCTCGTCGTCGACCGGCTACGGCACCGAGCCGCTCGAGGCCGAGGCCCCTCCTGGCGATGGTGCGCGACGCCCTGGCCGACGACGCGAGCACCTGGGGGCCAGGACGCGGCGTCCTGCCCCTGGAGCCCTTCGTCCTCCTCCTGCGCCCGCGCGGGCGCCGAGCCCGGCATCTACCGGGTGCGGCTCGACGGCGTCGACCTCGTCCGCCCCCTGCCGCAGGCCGAGGAGATCGAGGGCATGGCGGTGCAGAAGGAGTTCGCCCGCGCCGGCGCCATCGTCTCGGTGGCCGCCAACCTCGATCAGGCCGACACCTGGGGCGGGGCGGCCGGCTACCGCTTCACCATGAGCCGCAGCGCCGCTCTCATCTACTCGCTGCACCTGCGCGCCGTCGCCCGGGGACTGGTGGGGACGGTCTTCGCCGGCTTCGCCACCTCGGCGGTGCGTCACCTGCTGGACTCCGACGGCGTCAGCCGCCACCAGATGTTCGCCGTCACCATCGCCAGCCCGCTGACAGAACCGCCCGATGAGGCCCGATGGGGCGGCCGGCTAGTCCCCGGCCCCCGCCCAGCCGCGAGCGCCGCCCGCTGACCGCCGTCGGCCAGACGGACCCAGAACTGCATACCGCGTCACAGAGTCCCACAGACCACCCCGTTCGCGGGGTTGGGGCCCGGTCCCGGCAGACCGGACCCCCGGGGCCCGAACGGGCCCCGCTCCTGCCCACAAGACATCTGAGAGAAGGAGGTGAACAGCATATGACGAACAGCTCGATTGATCTCACCCTCGCCGACAGTGACTTCGGCGTCGAGGAGCTGCCCGAGGGCAACGCCCTGGGTTGTGCCTTCAGCCACGCCAGCGCGTCCTGCCCGGCCAGCGCCGCCTCGGCCTCGTGCCCGGCCAGCGCCGCCTCGGCCTCGTGCCCGTCCTGCGCAGCCAGCGCATCGACGACGTCCTGCTGACGACCCCATGGTGGCGGGTAGGGGACCGGGGTCTCCTGCCCGCCACTAGCGGTACCCCGGAGCCCCGCGAACCGACCTGAGGGAGCCACGAGCCCACGATGAGCACGGTGACGAGCGAGGACCCGCCGACGAGCCCTGGTAGCCGCCCGACGTCTCCGATCCCGCGCCTGCGCCGCGGCGTGAGCCTCATCGTCGGGATGGACGACCAGCCGATGCTGTTCGACTCCGACTCGGGCAAGTACCACCGGCTCGGCGCGGCCGCCGCCTTCATCGTGGGCCAGTTCGACGGCGTGCGCCCCTGCCGACCATCATCGAGGAGCTGCCCCAGGACATCGACGAGGCGGGCGCCCAGCGCATCACGGGTCTGGTCGACAACCTGCGCGACAAGGGCCTCCTGGCGGGCGGCGAACCCGCCCCCGCCGCTCCCTGACGGGCCCCGGTGCGCACCAGGCGCAGCCCGCGGACGCCACACCGCCCAGCCCCGCCGGGCCCGCCACCTCAAGGTCGAGAGGCCCCGCCGCAGCGGGGGCTGGTGGCTGCCCCGCATCATCATCGCCCGCAAGTACCACCGGATCGTCGCCCCGGTCGTCACCCTGCTCCAGCGCCTGCCGGCCCCCGCGCTCAGCTGGGTCTTCCTGGCACTGGCGGCCTGCGGCTACGCGGCCGGGGCCATGGTGCTCAGCTCCCTGGCCGGTGGGCCCCGCCCGGGAGTCCTGGTCCTCGTCACGGCGGTGGCGATCCAGCTGGTGAGCATCCTGCTGCACGAGTCCTGGCACGCCATCGTCGCCGGCTACCTGGGCACCCCCATCCGGGGACTGGGGGTGGCGCTCATGTTCTGGGCGATCCCCATCGCCTACGTCGACCGCACCGACTCCTACCGGGTGCGCTCCCGGAGCGGGATGACCATGCTGGCCCTGGCCGGCATCTTCTCCGACGGCGTCGTCTGCGGCCTGGAGGCGGCCATCGCCTGGGCCTCGACGGGAACGGTGCGCCAGGTCGCCCTGACCCTGTGCGCCTTCCAGCTCACGATGCTCGTCACCAACCTCAACCCCCTCACCCCAGTCCGACGGCGTCGCCGCCATCGAGGCGGCCACCGGCTCGGTCAACCTGCGCGGGCGCTCCATGTTCGTGCTGCGCTGCGTCCTGGCCCGCCAGCCCCTGCCGCCCGCCCTGGCCGTCATGCGGCCCGCGGTGCGCTGGGGCTACTTCATCTACGGGCTGGCGTGCTCTCTTCTCGGACTGCTGGCCTTCGTGATGAGCATTGTATGGATAGGCTACTGGCTGTACGCCCTCGTGAAAGGTTTCCTCCTATGACGCAGCCGGTTCTCTCTCGTGCCGGTGCCTCCCCCTCCCGACAGCCACAGCCGCAGCCCGTATCCGCCGTGACCCCCGGGGAGCCCATCCCGTCCGCTCCGTCCTCCGCCGTACCAGCGTCGGTACCGGCATCGGAGCCGGAGCCCCCGGCCCTGGCCCAGCCCGCCGTGGCCCTGCCGACCCTCGTGCGCCTGGGCGGGCTGCCCGGTGCGGGCCGTCCCCGAAACCAGCGCCGCCGTCATCGGCACCCTGGACTACCTGCGTCGGCTCGACGAGGTGCTTGACGGCGCCGCCGACCAGCTGCTCGACCCGCTCTACGAGATCGTCCCCACCCTGGACAAGGCCGAGCGCCGCCCGGTCCTGCGCGCCAAGCGCTGCGTCTTCCAGGGGCGCGCCACCGACCTGTCCGAGGAGGTCCTGGCGGCCCTGCCCGCCGAGCTGCGCGCGCTGCTGGAGCGCTGGGACGCCCTGGTGGCCCGCAAGGAGGAGACCCGCGCCCGCCTGGCCGTCCTGGTCGACGTCGACCTGGACCGCAGCCGCGAGCTGCTGGCGGCCGGCCTCGACGAGCCCGGCTACCAGGAGGCCCTGGCGATTGCCGCCCCGGCCCTGGTCTCCACCCTGGCCGCCCGCGGCCGCCGGCTCGAGGACCCCCGCGTCCTGCGCACCCTCTACACCCTGGCCACCCGGGCCGCGCTCAAGACCAGCCCCTTCTCGGGACTGACCACCGTCAACGAGGCGGGCCAGCCCTCCACGGGGCGCAGTCACCGCATGGTGGCCACCCACCTGGCCTACCGCATCCTGAGCGCCACCGCCCAGGACCTGGCCGCCGACGGCGCCCTCTACCTCGAGCCCGCCCCCGTGCGCCGGTCCTACAGCGCCGCACCCGGCCCGGACGCGGCCGGCGCCTACGGCCAGTACCCCTCCCGGGAGGTCGAGGCGGACGCGCTGACCGTCGTCGGCGAGCACGAGTACGGCAACGGCATGGTCTTCCGCCAGGAGACCATCCAGCCCGCCCGCTGGCTCCAGGAGACCCACGACGCCCTCACCGGCGGCGGCATGCACGCCGTGCTCAGCGTGCGCGACGCCTGCGAGCGCGTGGGCGGCGCCGACCCGCGCCTGCGCCTGGAGCGGCTGCTGGCCTCCGGTGCCATCGTGCCGCACGTGCCCTGGTACCGCGGGGAGAACCCCTTCCCGCTGCTGGCCGCCTCGCTCTCACCGGAGCAGCAGCGCCAGTGGGGCAAGGACCTGGCCTGGCTGGCCCGGCTCGACGACGCCGTCGGCGCCGCCGACGGGCCCGGCCGCGCCGAGCTCCTCAACCGCACGGTGCGCCTGGCCGAGCGCGTCTTCCCCGACGGCGAGCTCGGCGAGCGCCCCAGCGGCTTCCTCTACGAGGACCGCGAGTCGACCCGCAGCTGGGTCGACCCCCTCGAGGACGCCCCCTTCGAGCAGGACGTCAAGACCCTGGGCGAGCTCGCCGACCCCTGGGTGGCCCGCTCCCACATCTACGACCTCATGGTGGCCCGCTTCGTCTCCCTGTTCGGAAACGGCGGGGTGTGCAAGGACCCGCTGGCCTTCTTCATGACCATCGCCCACGCCCCCGACGGCGACCAGGAGATGCTGCGCGCCGCCGGGCTCGACTATGCCGCCGGTCCCCGATGAGGAGCGCGCCGCGCTGTCCGGCGGGCTCTCCGGCTCGCCCAGGCACCTGGGCGCCTTCCTCCAGCCGGTGGCCCCCAGCGCCCGGACCTACGCCGCCGGCGGGGGGCTAACCGTCGTCAACGCCTTCACCAATGCCAACGGCTCCCTCCAGGCCCGCTTCCATCGGCTCCTGGGTTCCGGCTTCCGGGAGCGCCTGGCCTCGCGGATCCGCACCTCCTGGGGCACCGAGAGGGTCCTGGAGATCCAGGCCAGCACCGAGTGCAACACCGGTCAGGCCGTCTCCTGCGGGCTCCTGCCGCCGCTGGGGCTGCCCGGTGAGCCGGGGGCGCCGGAGGCGGTCCCCCTCAGCTCCCTGCGGCTCGTCCACGACCCGGCCACGAGCACCCTGTTCCTGGCCGACGACGCCGGGCCCGTGGGACTGGCCTACCTGGGCCTGACCCCTCAGTACCTCCTGGGCGGCTACCTGTCCTGGCTGGTGCTGCTGAGCGACCCCTGGTCCCGGCTGCCCCCCTTCGCGGACCACTGGACCAGCCGCCGTCGGGACCTCAGCGGGCCCCTGCCCGACGAGGTGATGCACTCCGAGCGGAACGTGGCCGGCCGCCTGGTGACCCGCCGCGAGTCCTGGACCTTCCCGGCCCACCAGATCGCCCCGCTCATGGACCGCGACCTGACCACGACCCTGCTGCACATGGACGACCTGCGCAAGCAGTGGGGCATACCCACGGAGGTGTTCGTCCACCAGCACATGCCCTCCCAGGGTGCCACTTTCGACCAGCACAAGCCCCGCTACGTGGACCTCACCTCACCGGTGTCGCTGCTGGCGCTGCGCGGCTGGATCGACCCGGGCGCCGCCCACATCAGCTTCGTCGAGGCCCTGCCGGCTCGCGGCGAGGCCCTGGGGCTCACCCAGGACGGTGAGCCGACGGTGGCCGAGTACCTGGTGGGACTCCAGTGGCCCAAGAACCTGGGAGGCGTGGCATGAGCACGCACGACGACGTCCAGTTCAGCCGGCGCGAGCAGCGCAACCAGCCCAGCCGGCTCATCCGCTCCCGCAGGCTGCGCTGGCTCGGGGGGCGCTCGAGGGCCAGTGAGCAGGCGGAGCGCACCGGGCCGGCGAGCCAGGGTGGCCAGGTGGGCCAGATGGATCAGGTGGGCCAGCCCAGTCAGGGCGGTCAGGCCGGCCAGGCCGGAATGGTCGGCCTGGGGGGCGCGACGTCGCAGGCTGGTGGCTCGATCCCGGGGATCCAGCCCCTGGAGATGGCGGCCGCCGACTTCGGCAACCTGCGCGCCCAGTACAGCGCGGTGCGCCAGCGGAGTGCGGCGATGGCCGGCCAGCGTGAGGGGGTCGGCTGGCTGTATGCGCGGATCTACTGCGCCGGCGGGAACGACACCGACGCCCTGCTGCCCGAGGTCGCCCAGTGGCTGGATCGGGCCCGCGGCCAGTGGGACATCCGCTCGGCGCACTTCCTGCGCTTCGTCGACCTGCGAGGCCACCACATCCGGCTGCGGCTCAAGGCCGTCGAGGGCGTCCTGGATGAGGCCTACGCGAGCATGCGCGAGCTGGGGGCCGTGGCCCAGCGCACCGAGGCGCGCACGGTCGAGCGTCTCGTCTCCGACCCGATGACCGGGGGGATCGGCGCGAGCCGGCCCGGCATCACCTTCGGCGTCTACGGCCCCGAGTACGACAAGTACGGGGGAGTGGCCGGCGTCGAGGAGGCCGAGCGGCACTTCTACGTCTCCAGCCGATGGTGCCTGGACCAGCAGGTCTGGCAGATCCCGAGGCCGGTGCCGCGGGCGGCCCTGGCGGCGCGGTTCCTGGCGCTGGCTGCCCGCAGTGCGCCACTGCCCGAAGCCGAGCTGCTCTCCGCCCACCTGCGAATGTGGGGCTCGCGGCTCCCCGCGCACCTGCGCGATGGCAGTGCCCTGGGGCCGATCGTTCAGCAGCTGCTGGAGGTCATCGAGTTCCAGTTCGACGAGATCCCGTCCTGGAGTCAGGCAGCCGCCGCCGTGGGTGAGCTGGCCGACGACGCCGGACGCGCCATCGGCGTCATGGGGGCGGGCACCGGCGGGCGCCGGGCCCTGGACCTGCTGCACATCGACGTCAACCGGCTCGGCCTCAATCCGGCCGAGGAGTGCATCGCCGGGCTGTGCGCCCGCCAGCTCCTGACCGGGGGCGCCGTGCCCCCGGCCCAGCCCTCAGCCGCCGTCGGGTAGCTGGGCGCCGCGGCGCCCGGGAACCCCGAAGCGCGCCGAAGTGTCCACGAGAAGGCCCCTGATTGTCGATGAAGGGCCCGAAAGTGTGCATGAAGTGTCGATGAGGTGTTCATGAAGGGCCGTGGAGTGTCGATGAAGGACGGGAAGTGTCCACGGTGCTGACATCAGCGCTGCACTGACCTCCCAGCCTGAGAAGAAACCCCGGGATTCCAACGATCTGTGTCGGGCGCTTCGAGGGCTGGCGCGCTGATGTCAGCGCTGTGGACACGTGGCTGTGCGGGGAGTGGGTCCGCCAGGTTCTTGGCGGCGCATTCAGGTTCTCTCACCTCGGGGGCAACCCCACCGGTCCCTGCCTGGCCCCTTCCAGTGTTCGCGCAGGGGACTTAGAAGTCATGGTTCGACGATGATCTGAGCCGGGTCTTCTTCAGAGCGGTCCACTGCACGAGGGTGGGGGTGTATTGGTCGGGGGTTGTGCGTACTGCACGAACCCCCGGATCCTGTGGAGTACACCCGACCCTCTGCCAGTGGATCCCGACCCTCGTGCAGTTCGGGTGGTGTCAGGTCTGAGAGTCGGGCTGAGGCTCTGATCGAGCCTGCCCCTCGCCTCGGCGCACCCTGCACACCGGAGCCCGCCTGCTCATCGAGGCGCAAGCCAGGCGTCTCGAGGTTCTGCTCGCCGGCGAGCGCCACGCTCCGGTCCAGGCCTCCGGGGGCGTCTACTAGCGCCTGATCCAGACCTACGGGGCTGACTGCCCGGACTTGGGAAAGTACCTGATGCAACAGGCCGTCCCCGACAGGTTGGGGAGATCACGGCCCCGGCCTGCACCGGACAACCCACTTATCGTGCCCACCACGGCCCACGAGCTTTGCGGGCATTTTTCAGTGAGGTACTGAATCCCCTTCGCGGGCATTACAGATGAGTCTCGTCGGCCATTTCCTCCGGTCCCCGACTTCCTGATTTGCCGGGCACACAATCGACTTTCACGTCGACATGGGGAGGTTCGTGAGGTGCCTACGTCATGTTCCGTCCATTGTTGCGCAAGGGCTGACTGGGGCTTTGGTGAGCGCAGGGCGGTCAGTGCGGTGGGTCTGACGGCCAGTCGTGGGGAGGTGTGTGGGTTTGTCGTCCTCAACGGAGCAGATAAGGCCACGTTGTGAGGTCATCATTCTTGTCTCGGTCGCGGTAGCCTACATTAGTTCCTTCGTCTGAGCGGTGATTGCTGACGGTGACGCAGGTCAGCCGCCTATGCTCTCTGTGGAAAACAATGTCGGTTACCCTATTTCAATAGGGTTTTCATGGGATGTCTTTGGTTTCGCTCTAGGGTATCGTGCTGTGTAGTGTTGCCGGGGCGATCTTGGTTGTCTTTCGGGTCCCAGTTGGACGTGATCTGTGCTATTCTGATAAGTAGCGCCTCGTTGGTGCTTCCCTCTGATGCTGGACTAGAGTTGATGTCGAGCGACTCCCCCTCTCATGTCGGCGTCATGCTCGCAATTGTCGTCATCGTTGCTTGGATAATCGTTGGAAGTTGAGTTTCTGCGGTGATCCTTCGGCGCAGAGATGTCTAGCGCCCTTCTAGCCAGGAGTATTTTCTATGAGTGGATCCGCCGGTCCTGGAAATTCTGTTCGTGTGAGGACAATCGTTGGACTCGTCGTCGGTGTTGCCGCGACAGCTACGGCTGGTATTCTCGTCGCCGTCGATGGTGGGCATATACTGGCCGCCCGGATGCTAGGTGCTGTCGGAATGGTTGCTGCGTTGCTTGGCGCTGTCGGCTCAATTCGATCTTCCGGGACGGCGACTAAGGCGATGTTTGCGATAGCGTCAGTTCTGCTGTTTGTGGCATCGTCGACGGTCTACGGTTTGACCTGGAGTTGAGTGAATCATTCTGGATTCAATACCTCTGCACGTTCTCAATTTATAGAGACAGAACATCCACTCACACATGAATTGCCTCTGGTTGGCTTTGTATATCGTGGGGAAGTCGAATCGCGCGGGGTTTGCAGGAGGCGGCGATGATCGGAGGGAGCGCTGCCTTACGGTTCGGATGTACTCCACGAGCCGGGGATCTTCTGTGCTGTCTCCTCACTTCTGAGACACTCGGTCGGGCGGGAACCCGGGGCGGGCTGGCAGTCCTAGAGGTGAGGGTGGGGCCGAAGGGAAGAGGCCCGGTGAGGTCTCGGTGTCCACGGTGCTGACATCAACACTGCACTGACTTCCCAGCCTGAGAAGAAACCCCGGGATTCCAACGATCTGTGTCAGGCGCTTCGAGGGCTGGCGCGCTGATGTCAGCGCTATGGACACGTGGCCAGTGCCGGACCCGCCGGCGGGCCCTCAGTCGTCCAGGTGGGAGACGAGCTCGGCGGGCGCGCGCATCAGGCGCGGCGGTACGTGGTGGTGGTGTCACCTCGACGGCCGTCTTTCTCAACGAATCCGGCCTCCTCGAGATGTTTGAGCGCGTACGTCACCTGGCGCGGTGACAGGCCTGTGGCCTCGACGATCTGCTGGCGCGTGCGTGGCCCGTCCTCGAGGCTTGCCCAGACGGCGGGTGTGTTGGTGGACAGGGCGGAGATCTCGGTGGGAACAGTGATGTCTGTGGTGACGGAAGTCGGTCGAGTGCTGTCGGAGGCCAGAACGTAGGAGGTGGAGCCGCGTTGTCCTCGGGCCTCGGCGTAGCCCCGGTTCACCAGCACCTGGAGCTGACGACGGGCCTGCTGGGAGTCACAGCCGAAGCGACGGCGATAGGAGGAGTTCGTCCATGACATTCCGTGCCGCATCTCGACCAGTGCGTGGCGCTGCTCGATGCCGAGGTCCTGGGCTTCAAGGCCGGACAGCCAGGTGAGATCCTCAGGTGAGAGGAGGGCGCTTCGGGGAAGCAGAGCCGTGAAGCGCACGCCGGTGTCCTGAAAGCGGACGGGCTCCATGTCTGCCTCTCGCAGGGCGCGACGGACCTCCCGAATACCGGAGCCCAAGCCTTCGATCACGCGTCGCCCCTCGTAGTCCGTGGCGAAGGTGCAGATGGTGTAGAGGTGCTCGTTGACCGCAGACTTCCCGTCTCGTGTGCCGAGCTGATCCACGCTCAGCCCCCACAGACCACCTGGGCTGGAGATGATGAGGCGGTCGTGCAGCAGACGAATCTCAACCCCTTTCGAGAGCGCGGGCTCGGAGAGGTCTCGGTGGACGAGAGCGTTGGCGATGAGCTCACGAACCGCGATGAGCGGGAACTCGTAGACATCGCGGCCATGCCCATCATTCCCGAACTGGATGCGTGTCTGCGTGGTGCGTGCGACCCAGTCGACGGCGTCGGCGAGCATCTGAGGCAAGGGGCCCGCGATCGTGAGCCGATCTGTTGCCCTGACCGCGTCATTCGTGTCGGTGATGGCGGCTGTGATGGACAGGTTGGGGAACTGCCTCTGGGGATAACGGCCCAGTGCGTACAGCCCTGCCCGGGTCGCCTCACCGTCCTCGGTGAGGATGTTCAGGTTGAGGAGCACCTCGGTATCAGACTGGCCGCTGAGCGCGGTGGAGCCGGCACGAACCGCGCGCAGAAAGCGCTGAACCAGATCGTTGTCGAGGCTGTCGACGGAGGTGCCGGGAACGGCAACGGAATCCTGCCGAGGACGTTGATGGCGCAGAAGGAGCTGCTGCTCCTCCTGCTGCGACATGCGGTAGTCGCCGTCGTACTGGCGGAGGTACGCCGCCCCCGTCTCCTTCCACCGGCATGGCTTGCTGTTGACGGGAACTTCCTGCACGTTGGCGGCGACGACGGTCTTGCGCTCAACGGTGATGGCGTGCGTATCGACAGCGATCTCGGTGGAGAAGCCCTGACGAGCCTGGGAGATGAGGGCCTGCTGGAGCTCGTGCGGGTCCTGGACTCCGACGACGGACACCGGATCCTCGCCGACGCCCAGGAGGATGGTGCCGCCTCCAGGAAGGTTCGCAAAGGCCGAGAGCGTGGGACCGAGGGCTCTGTGGGAGTACTCGGAGAATGTCTTCGCCTCGATCTCAAGGCAGTCGCCGCCCTCCAGTGCCAAACGAGCGAGGGCTTCCGTGAGGTCAGTCAGATCGACAATCACATGTCAATTGTACATGAAGTGTCGATGAAGAACTCCAGAGTGTGCATGAAGTGTCGATGAGGTGTTCATGAAGGGCTGCAGAGTGTCGATGAAGGCCCGAAAGTGTCGATGAGAGACCATGAGTGTCGATAAAGGGCGTCATGTGTCCATGAAGGAGCCGACGCCCAGCCGACGGCTTCGGGGGCAGTGCCCTGACTCGCTGACGCGGCCTCAGTCGTCCAGGTGGGAGACGAGCTCGGCGGCCAGGCCCGTGTAGGTGGCGGGCGTCAGGGCCAGCAGTCGCGCCTCGACGTCGTCGGGCATGCCGAGCCCGGAGATGAACTCGCGCATCCCCTCAGGCGTGACCTTCTTGCCGCGGGTGAGCTCCTTGAGGCGCTCGTAGGGGTCGGCCATGCCGGTCGCCCCGGCGACGGCGGCCGCCCGCATCGCCTGCTGGACGGGCTCGCCGAGCACCTCCCAGGTCGCCTCGAGATCCTCCTCCAGGCGGGAGCGGTCGACGTCGAGCCCGGCCAGGCCCCGGCGGATGTTGTCCACGGCCAGCAGCGAGTGCCCCCAGGGCCACGCCCACGTTGCGCTGCGTGGTGGAGTCGGTGAGGTCGCGCTGGAGGCGGGAGGTGACGAGCGTGGCGGCCAGCGTGTCCAGCAGCGAGCAGGAGATCTCCAGGTTGGCCTCGCCGTTCTCGAAGCGGATCGGGTTGACCTTGTGCGGCATGGTCGACGAGCCGGTGGAGCCCTGCGCGCTCAGGCGCTGGTGGAAGTAGCCCAGCGAGATGTAGGTCCACACGTCCGTGGCCAGGTTGTGGGCGATCCGGTTGAAGCGGGCGACGTCGGAGTAGAGCTCGGCCTGCCAGTCGTGGGACTCGATCTGCGTGGTCAGCGGGTTCCAGGTCAGGCCCAGGTGCTCGACGAAGCCGCGCCCCACGGCCTGCCAGTCGGCGCTGGGCACGGAGACGACGTGCGCGCCGAAGGTGCCGGTGGCGCCGTTGATCTTGCCCAGGTACTCGGTGGCCTCGACGCGGCGCACCTGGCGGCGCAGACGGTGGGCCAGGACCGCCAGCTCCTTGCCGAGCGTCGTGGGGGTGGCCGGCTGGCCGTGCGTGCGCGCCAGCATGGCGGCGTCGGCGTACTCGTGGGCCATGGCGGCCAGGTCCTCGACCAGTCCGCGAGCGGCCGGCAGCCACACCTGCTCGACGGCGCCCCGGATCGTCAGGGCGTAGGAGAGGTTGTTGATGTCCTCGCTGGTGCAGAAGATGTGGACGATCTCGCCGACCGTGGGCAGCACGGTGGGGCCGCCGTCGGCTCCGACGACGCCGGGGGCCTGGGCGGCCGTGGCCAGGCGCCGCTTGAGGAGGTACTCGACGGCCTTGACGTCGTGGCGGGTCTCGGCCTCGATGGCACCGAGCTCGGCGATCTCCTCGGCCCCGAAGTCCTCGACGACGCCGCGCAGGTAGGCCTTCTCGGAGTCACTCAGGCGGGGTGCGCCGGGCAGGACGCCGCCGTCGGTGAGGTGGATGAGCCACTCGACCTCGACCTCCAGGCGGGCCCGGTTGAGTGCGGCCTCGGAGAGGTGGTTGACCAGCGGGGCGGCGACGGTGCGGTAGCGGCCGTCCAGGGGGCCCAGGGCGATGGCGGGGGAGACTGCGGAGAGATCGACCATGCCGCTCATTGTGGCAGGTTGCCACCGATCTCTGCGAGCGGGGCCTCCTGGGTCGAGACGAGGACGGGCTGAGCCTCAGGGCGGCGGCGTCGGTAGGCGGTCACGACGACGAACAGCAGGATGCCGGCCGACGGCAGGTTGATGGCGGCGGCGGGCTCATGGCTGTAGAGGCCGTGGCCGAGCAGGGCGGCCGCCAGCCCCAGGCCGATGACGGCCAGCGCGAGGATCGAGGGGCCCGGGATCCGCTGGGACGGCTCGGCGCGCTGAACGTGCTGGGCCTGGAAGAGGATGAGACTGACCGTCAGCAGGCTCAGAGGCGTCAGGAGGGAGGTTTCCCAGCCGAACAGGCCGCCGCCGACCGTCAGGGCCAGGACGGTCGTGGCAAGCGTGAAGACGACTGGTGGGAGGAGTCGCATGGTAGATGACCTTCTAGGGCGGACATGGTGGGGAATGGTATGACCGGGCAAAATCCTGCCGGATCCTTGTGGCATTTTCAACAAGTGGTCCGTCGTCGTTGGCGGGGAGCACTCCCCGGTCGCCGCCAGCCTATACGGCGTGCCGACCCCGGACCCGGGAAGTAAGTTCCGACCGGGGAGAATGTGATGCCTCTGTGATGCCATAGGGGGTCGTGCCGGCTCGGACACCATGAGCTGATGGACGGGAGCCGTAGGTCGTTCGAGCCCGGTGACGTCCCCGATGTTGCTGCCGTCGAACCCTGCCGGTTGCTCGGCCTCGACGTCGCTTCCGCGCCGAGGACTGCGTTTCGCGCCGAGGACGTACTTCTCCTCCAAACGACGCGGCTGCGCCCCCAGTCATCTGGGGGACAGCGCAGTCCTCGTCGCGAAAGTACGTTCTCGATCGACGTCGTCGAAGGTCCTGAGTGGCTGGTTGTGCCATATGCTGACCTCATGGGTCGCTTCCGCACTGATGACGCACCGGCACTTATTCGTGCTGCGCGTCTGGATGCAGGGCTCTCACGGGTTCAGTTGGCCCAGCGTGCTGGCTTGAACGAGTCGGTCTTGACGCAGGTGGAGTCCGGGGCGCGTGCGGTGTCCGATGAGCTGCTCGAGGTGGTGCTGCGTGCAGCCGGTTACCGACCGTCACTCCCACTTGCCATGCAGGCCGATGAGATTCTCGCCTGCGCCGAGTCTCATGGCCTCAGCAACCTCCGCGTTTTCGGGTCGTCGGTCCGGGGGAGGATGACTTCGACTCTGACATCGACCTTCTGGTCACGCCGTCGACCGGTACTGATCTGTTCGACCTGGCCCTGTTCGTCGATGACGTTGAGAGACTCACTGGGTTCCCTGCCGACGTCGTTTCCGACTCCCCCCTGCCTGTTCAGCTGGCTGGCGCCGCACGAGAGGCAGTGCCACTGTGAATGAGGAGCGTCAACGGGCCTGCTTTACCCCGCGTACCAGGCAGGATGGGGCAAGGCTCCATGACCGTGAGAATCTTGACGCCGAGCTTGCGCTGATTCGTGACCGGATCGACGTCGTCATCTCGCACGGACGAGAAGAGTTTTACGACGGAGCTCAAGCCTATGACGTTGCCTGCATGGTGATCATCCGACTTGCCGCTCTGCTGGAGCGACCTGAGTTCATGCCTTACCTGGTGGCGATCTCCGAGGACGAACGCCGGGCCATTCGAACCACACGCAACATTGCGGCTCACGCAGGCTATCGCTCGATGGATGACAGTCTTTTCTGGATGGCAATCACTCGGCGTGTTCCCGAGATCTTGGACCGGATCCATGCAAGCGGGTGACGGGCCCTATCGGGCCGAGGTCGTGTGCGTGGTGACCTCGCGGGTTTGCCGGTCCCTCAGGCTGCGAACCAGGACGTAGCCCAGCAGGCCCAGTGCGGGCAGGGCGAGGAGCACGTCGAGGTCGGACCGGTAGAGGCCGCGCGCGAGAATGAGCCCGGAGAGGATGACTCCGACGGCCCCCAGCAGCCGGACGCCCGACGGCGGCAGGCTGCGCTCGCCCGGACCCGAGTTCTGGGCTTGTAGCAGGATGAGGCCGAGCAGGAGCATGCACAGCGATGAGGTGAGGCTGTTGAGCTGCCACCCGAGCAGCAGGCTTCCGATCGAGTTGACCAGGACGGTCAGGGCGAGGACAAGAATGGCGGGCTTGATGAGTCGCATGGCGAGCACCTCGGCGAACGGGTTGCGGTAGCGAGCGTCCTCAGTCTAAGCCGGTGCCCTGGTCGGAGGCCGGCCGGTGGTGAGGGCGAGTCGACGCCGGCAGGGCCCGGGCCTCAGGGCAGGGCTCGGGTCTCAGTCCTCGGGGGTGGTGCCCATGGCGCGGCCGCGGATCCAGTAGGCCTGGTGCTGGATGCTGCGCCGGCTGATACCGGAGGCGATCAGGTGGCGCCGCACCGCCTTGGTGGCGCTGCTCTCTAAGGCGATGAAGACCCAGTCCAGGGCCAGGTCCCCGGTGTCCGCCCACAGGGTGCGGTCGACGGCGGCCAGCAGCTTCTCCTCGGAGACCTCGGGATTGACGCGGATGAGCCGGTGGTCGCGCGCGGCCAGGGGCAGGAAGCCGGTCTCGGGCGCCAGCATGACGACGGTGGCCAGGCTGCTCGGCGGGGCTGCGGCGACGGCGTCGGCGAGTGCTGGCGCGGAGGCCTGGTCGCCCACTAGCAGCATCTTGTCGCCGGGGGAGGGAAAGCGGTAGCTGGTGCCGCCCATGACCTGGACGGACACGGTGGCTCCCGGCTTGACCCGCTTCGACCAGCGCGACGCCGGACCGCTGGGCTCATGGTGCAGGACCAGGATGATGGCGGTGGCCTGCTCGCGGTTGATACGGGTGATGGTGTAGGCGCGCTGGTGCTGGCGGCCGCCCTGCGGGATCCACATGCGCACCCAGGCGGTGGGCGGCAGCATGGCGGCGCCGGTGCCCAGCAGGCTCGGGCACTGAACGGTCAGCTCGGTGTAGGGCGCCAGCTCGTGAACTGCGGTGATCGTGAGCTTGTGCTCAGGCGCCCGCAGCGCCTTGAGCACTGTGCCTTGGAATCCCTCCCACCACGTGCCATCTGCGTGTCCGCCTCCCGGTCGTCTGATCTCGTGCTCAGGCGAACCATAACCGGAATGATTGAAGGCTTGCTTAGGACCTGCTGCTGAGAACACAGGAGAAAATGCCGAAAGAATTCCGGCGGTGGGCGGGTGCTGGACGGGTAGTGCCTGGCAGGGCCCGGGCGGCCGCGGTGGCCGGGACGGCCGGAAGCGGGGCGTCGTCGAGCTGCCTGCGCCGGCCAGGGCCTGCCCCGCCGCCTCAGGCCATCGGGTCCCAGCTGGGCAGCATGACGGGCTCGGTCTCCAGGGCGGCGCGGACCTCCTCGGGCAGGCGGCTCGCGCGCACGACGACCTCGAAGACGTATTCGTCGAACCAGGAGTCGCTCATCGTGTGGAAGCCCTTGTCCCCGAACTTGTCGCCCCAGGAGTTCTCCACCCGCCAGCGCCGCGGAGCGCTCGTCGACCAGATCGACGCCGGTCAGGCACATGGCGTGCGTGAGCGCCGACTCGCGCGCCACCAGTCGCTCGGCCTTCGTCATCGACAGGTCCACCCCGTACAGGCCCTCGTAGTCGTGCAGGGGCGGCGTCCCAGATCCCGGCCTTCTTGTCCCGCTGCTTGGCGACGTCGCAGGGCGAACCACACCGGCTCGCCGTCCTGGATCGCGGCGATCGCGGCGGCCTTGAGCACCTCGAGCTCGGCGGTGACGTGATCCTGGACCGGTTCGCCCACCATGACGTCGCTGCGGCCCATGCCGTAGCGCGTGTTGACCGCGATCTCGGGGCGCGGGTCGTGGGCCACGACCACGAACTCCTCCACCCCGGTGACGTAGCGCTGCGCGAACTGTCGCGGCGTGAGCGTCCCGACCCGGTGAAATTCCTTGTTCTTATCGCGGTACTGCCACACGAACTCCTCGGGTGGGGTCCCCAGGTGGATGCACAGCATCCGGTGAACCTGCTCCAGGGCCGTGAGCCGCAGCGGCTCAGGGTCGACGCCGTCGGCCACCGCGGCCCGCAGCCGCAGGGCCGTGCGCCGCAGCAGCGTGGCCAGGTGCTCGTTCATCGCCTCGGAGTTGCCGGCCGAGACGGTGTCCGGCATGGCGTAGGCCGGGACGATCCCGTACTTGGCCACCAGGCGCGCGAACTCCGGCCACCAGCCGCCGTCGGGAATGGGGGAGTACAGGGAGTCGACGACCTCGCGGTCATCCAGGGGGCGGTCCGCCTCGGCGATGACGTGGGTGAGGAAGGCGTTGGCCTTCTCCAGCTTGTCGTAGAAGAAGGGGAAGGCCTGGCTCAGCTCCAGGGAGTCGAGCTCGAGCTCCTTGAGCATGGAGGCGCGCAGCACGTTGAGGCCGGCGAAGGCCCAGCAGCGCCCCGACTGCTTCTGGTCGGTGATCGAGGCGTCCGGGACGAGGTCGGACACGGAGGTGTCGATGGAGGTCACCGTGGTCCGGTCCAGGGAGACCTGCTCCACGTCCGTGGTGGCGACGGCGTTGCCGGCCAGGCGGGCGGCGGGGTCGGCGAGGAAGGCGGCATTGCGCTGGGCGACCCAGGAGGTGTCGATTGTCATGAGGCAGAGGATAGATCGGGCGGAGCGCTCGCGTCCCCGCCGGGCCGCCGGGCGCCGTCGCCGAACCGCCTGCCGGGCGAACCGACGTCGGTAGGATCCAGTCATGACGCAGCCCCGCCAGCAGCACTCCGGTCCGCAGTCCGACGCCGCTCACTCCGCCTCCCGCTGGGAGGAGCGCTACGCCTCGGTCGAGCAGCTCTGGTCGGGGCGCCCCAACGACTGGCTGCCGGAGCTCGCCACCGACTGGAGCCCCGGGACCGCCCTGGAGATCGGCTGCGGGGAGGGCGCCGACGTCCTGTGGCTGGCCGAGCGCGGCTGGCAGGTGGTCGGGCTGGACCTGTCCGCCACCGCCATCGGGCGCCTGACCGGGCAGGCCGAGCGGCTCGGGGTCGCCTCGCGCGTGACCGGCCGCGTGCACGATGCCGGAGACGGCCTGCCGGTCGGCCCCTTCGACCTGGTGACGAGCTTCTACGTCCACGGCGGCCACGAGCCTGGCTCCCTGGATCTCGTGGCCCTCCTGTCCGACGCCGCCGCCCGCGTCGCCCCCGGCGGGCACCTGCTCACCGCGGTGCACGCCGTCAACCCGCCCTGGCACACCCACCACGCCCGCACTTACACGGCCGCCGAGCTCCTCGAGGGCCTGGCCGAGGCGACGGCCGGCTGGGAGGTCGTCGTCGGCGAGGAGCGGGACCGGCAGGCCACGGGGCCCGACGGCCAGGAGGGACGCCGGGCCGACGCCGTCGTGTGCCTGCGCAGGCCGCCGGCCTCGGTTTGATGGACAAGCCGTGGGAAAGGCCCCGAAGAAGTGCCGGAATATTCTGGGTAATCGCCGGAATGTGGTGCACACTACGTAGAAATGGCGGAATGACGCCTATTTCTCAGCGTGTTCATAGGGGAATTCGGGGGGTCCGCTCAGGATCGGTGGGTTACATAGTTACTGCCGCCGGACGGAACCGGTCACGAGGGTTGGGGAGCCCGATGACTGGCAGGTCTCCGAGTCTGGAACGGGTCTTAGGGAGCCCGGACCGGACGTTCTGGTGAAGGAGGTCCTGCCTCCCCGGCCTTATGGGAAGCCGGGTAGCAGGAGGACCTCGCGAGCTTGGGCCCGCGGTCCGGGAAACCGGACCGCGGGCCGAGTCCTTTACTAAGCCCCATACCGAGCGAGTGCGCGGCCGAGTTGGGCCGTTGTGGTCGGTCGTCAATGGGGGCCGGCACCGATCAGCTCGTCGAGCCTTTCTCCCGGTGCGTGGCGCGTGGACGTGCGGTTCACCGGGGGCCACAGGTGCCGGAGTGCAGGGGCTGATCCACAGGGCTGCAAGCCGGTGCTGCGGCCGCCTCTGGGCCGCCCTACCGTCGAGTCATGTCTTTCTCACTGTCACGCTCCAGGGCGGACTACGACGCCGCTGTCACTCAGTTCCCCACCTCGGTCCCCGCCAGCTGGGTGGGGGCGGACTCCACCGCCTGCCAGACGGCGCTCACGAATGCCTCCGGGCTCCTGACCGCGCTGGCGACGCGCTACGACACGGCCTCCTCCAAGGTCGGTGTCATCGAGTCACGCAACTCACCGGATGGAACGAGGCTGATTATGAGTCCAGTTGCCATGGACGGAGACAGTCCTTACCCCGCCTGGAAGCAGGACCCCCACGCGACGGATCCGCCTTATGCCAACCAGCCGCCCCCGAAACCCAAGACTCCTCCCGCCTCGGCCGCCCCGGAGGATAGCGGCCACAGCTGGACCATATGGAGTGGGGGCCCTGCGGTGGTGGTGTCGGGCGGAACCGTCTCCGTCAACACGAGTGATCTCGACTCCCTGGCCAGCAGCCTCAACTCGGCGGCAGGCTCCTTGGATGACGCGCGAACCCTCATAGCCAATGTGGTCACTGAAGTGAATGAGGCGCCGCCTCCGCCGGTATCCCCACCCAGCATCCCGTACCCGATCCTGGCGGGCCTCGATCTGGAGAAGTCCGTCGCTCTTCAGGCCCTGGATGCGTTGACCACCGGGCCGGGGTCGCTCGAGGCCGTCGCCGGTACGCTGCGCGGCATTGCCTCCGACGTCACCGCCTGCTCCCAGGCCCACACCCTGGCCGACGGGAAGGCCACTCCCGTCAATGGTCTGGTGGGACCCGTGGACGTTCGGGCCTTCGACTCCGGTCTCCTCAAGATGGCGCTGGGGTCCGTCGCAATCGCCTCTCAGTTCCCCACGATCGCAACTCTGCTGGCGTCCTCACCGGCGACGAGCTGGCTGCTCTATGAGCTGGTGAAGGACAACGAGGACGGGCAGGCCGCCGTCGAGGTCCTCCAGCTCCTGCTCAGTGACCCGACCACCGAGCAGTGGGTCAAGGAGGACCTCGTCAGGATCGTCCTGCTGACGCGCTGGCTGAAGAATGCCAAGACCGGGCGGGAGGCCGCCACGGTCCAGGCCTACCTCCAGCAGGTCTCCCAACGCCTCGACCCTTGGGCGAAGCAGCGCCTGCCTGGGCAGGTCGCCGTCGGGACGCAGACCGTCGACACCACGAGCCTCACGTCCATGCAACGCGTCGCCATGGTCCTGGGCGCGAACGCCGCCGCGATAGGGGCCGGGGTCTACGGCACCCAGAGCGGCGTCACGGTCACCCCCGTCGGCGGCACCGGATCCACCGTGCTGCCGCCCGCCGCCAAGGACCCCTTCGGGCTCGCCAGCGCCGTGAATCCCGGTATGACCGGCAAGGGCAAGGAGGCCAAGTCCCCGCAGAGCATCTCCGAGACCATCACCCACTGCCAGGAGGTGCAGTCCTCGAAGAACTCCCTGGGGCAGGGCTACGAGGAGGCCGGGGTCATCTCCATCCAGCGGGTCGAGCACGCCGACGGCCGAGTCTCCTGGGTCGTCTATGTCCCCGGCACCACGGACTGGACCTCCGGCGACGGCGAGCCGCAGGACCTGCTCACCAACCTCGAGGCCGTGGGTGGCACGCCCACGGCCATGGAGAGCGGCGTCGTCACCGCCATGCGCCAGGCCGGTATCCAACCGGGGGAGGAGGTCGCCCTCTACGGCCACTCCCAGGGCGGGATCACGGTCTCCAACATCGCCGCCGACCCCGCGATCCAGGGGCGTTACAACATCACCACGGTCCTCACCGCCGGCTCGCCCACCGCGGGAGCCGACATCCCCGACGACGTCCACGCCCTGCACCTGGAGAACACCGGTGACGCCGTCCCCGGGCTCGACGCCGCACCCACACCCACCGGCCCCCACCGGCAGGTCGCCATGCTCGACACCCACCAGACGAGCACGAACGGCTACCCGCACGCCTCCTCCGCCTACGCCCAGGCCGCTGAGGGGCTGGAGGACAAGGCGCCCGAGCTGGCCGACTGGAACAAGTCCTTCTCGCGGGCCTCGGGCGCCGGCGAGCAGGGGACGACCACCACCGAGTACACCTTCGCGGTCCAGCGCAACACCGACCCCAACGGGATCTACAAGGGCGGCGCCACCTACCGGGGCACGGTGCCCTCGGCGCAACCCTCCCTACCCGCGGCCCACCCCGAGGCCCGCAGTCGACGGGCGAGCACTAGGTGTATGAGGTCATGACGGTGGTGACGTGTGCTGGGACGCGGGTGCCGGCCTGCTCCGCGAAGCACGAGGAGCCGCCAGGTGACGCTGGGCGACGCCGGCCGGCATCAACTGAGCCGTCCGGCGCACCTCCGACGTCGTCGACCTCAGTCCTCGCGGCGCACAAGCATCGCGGCGATGATCGAGGAGATCACCGAGACGATGATCGAGCCGGCCACCGCCGAGCCGAAGGAGGCGACCTCCAGCCCCAGCGGCACCGAGCCGCCGGCGCCCAGTGCCGCGATGTGGTCGGTGAGCCAGCCCGTCAGCGAGAGCATCGCGCCGTTGACCACCAGGGCGAACAGCCCGAAGGTGATGATGTAGAGCGGGAAGGTCAGGAACTTCGCCACCGGTTTGATGAGCGAGTTCACCAGCGCCAGCACCAGGCCCAGAACCAGCAGGTTCAGCCACATGTGGGAGGCACCCACACCCTCGGGCACACTCAGCCCGGACAGCAGGCGCGTGGCCAGCCACAGGCCGGCCGCGTTTCCGACAGTTCGTGCCACGATCTCCATGGGCCCATTGTGCCCGGGCAACCTGTGCCGGTGCCAAGATGGGGGCATGAATCCTGCAGCGACCCCAGTTCCCGGTGGCCCCAGGCCCGCGTCCCCGCCGGGGGCTCGGAGACGCCCCTCGACGACGGTGCGCATCCGCCCCGACGTCGCCGCCCTGCCCGCCTACGTGCCCGGGGCCCGCCCCGACGCCGCCACGGCGGCGCAGATCGCCAAGCTCTCCTCCAACGAGCTGCCCTATCCGCCGCAGGACGCGGTCGTCGAGGCCATCACCCGCGCCGCCACCGGGGTCAACCGCTACCCGGAGATGACCGGGGAGAGCCTCACGCAGGCCCTCGCCCGCCGCTGGGGCGTGGAGGCCGAGCAGGTCGTCGTCGGCAACGGCTCGGTCGCCCTCATCCAGCACCTGCTCGACGCCGTCTGCGAGCCCGGCGACGAGGTCGTCATCCCCTGGCGATCCTTCGAGGCCTACCCGATCTGCGTGGCCGTCGCCGGGGCCCGGGCCGTGCGCGTCCCGCTGACCCCCGACGCCCGCCACGACGTGCCCGCCATGCTGGCGGCCATCACCCCCGCACCCGCGTGGTCATGGCCTGCACCCCCAACAACCCCACCGGGACGATCCTGACCGCCGAGGAGCTGGCCGAGCTCGTGGCCGGGGTGCCGCGCGACGTCGTCGTCCTCATCGACGAGGCCTACCTCGACTTCGTCACCGACCCGCGGGCCGGCGACGCCCTCACCCTCCTGGCCGGGGCCCCCAACCTCGTGGTCTCACGGACCTTCTCCAAGGCCCACGCCCTGGCCGGGATGCGCGTGGGCTACCTCGTGTGCGAGCCGGGCCTGGCCGCCGCCATCCGTTCGGTGACCACACCCTTCGGGGTCAACCTGCCCGCGCAGGCCGCCGCGACCGCGGCCCTGGGGGAGGGAGAGCTGGCCCGAACCGCCGAGCGCTCGGCCGCCGTCGCCGCCGAGCGGGACCGGGTCGTGGAGGCCCTGCGCACCCAGGGCTGGCAGGTCCCCGAGGCTCAGGGCAACTTCTTCTGGCTGGGCGTGGGCGAGCAGACGACGGCGCTGGCCGAGCACTTCCGCGGCGCCGGCATCCTCGTGCGGCCCTTCGCCGGTGAGGGCGTGCGGGTCTCGGTGGGGACGCCGTCGGACAACGAGAGGGTCCTGGCCGCCGCGGCCGCCTGGTGCGGCGCGCACTGAGCCCCACCGGAGCGGGTGCCGCCGACAGGGCGGGGCGGGCTACGGCGTCGTCGCAGGCCTGGTCACACTGAGATCGTCACCAGGAAGGCCACGCACATGAAGACCTCGACGATGCCCATCGTCCCCGGGCGCAGCGGGCGGTGGCGCGCGCGCACCAGCTGCCACTGCCACAGCGGCATGACCAGCGACCGCACCGTCAGCACCACCCACAGGACGGCGTGCCCCCACGGCAGCATCCCCGACGACGCCAACCACCACGTCACCGCCGCCACCAGCGCGTGCGCCGCCACCGTGCCGGCCAGCAGCGTGTAGTTGAAGCGCTCGCGGATCATCGACTTGATGTAGGGGACCGTCCCGCCGAAGTAGGCGGCCGTCAGCGCCGTGACCAGCCACATCCAGGACCAGCCCGTCAGGGCACCGCTGGGGAGGCCCCCGGCAGGGGGAGCTCGGTGTCCCCAGGCCCAGGAAGCCGCCGTCGCCGCGCACCGCCAGGCTGTAGGTGACAGCGGCCATGAGGGAGGCGGCCGTCGTCGTCGACAGCCCCGAGAGCAGTGAGCGCTCGTGGCCGCGCCACACCTGGTGCAGCGCGATGGCGAACAGTGGCGCCAGAGGCACCGCCCACTGGATGAGGTAGGGCGCCACCAGCAGGGTGATGAGGGCCAGGGAGGCCGTCCAGCCGGTGTAGACCAGGAGCGGCAGCATGATGAGGGCGCGCTTGCGGGCCGAGCGGGTGCGCAGCCACTGCGACCAGGACCAGTAGGTGAGGTAGCCGCCCCACCAGGCGGGAAGGAACAGGAGGTTCACCCAGCTGAAGCCGCCCACGACCCAGCCGGCGATCGGTGGCAGCACCAGCATCGACCAGGCCCCGTGCTGGTTGGGGACCCAGGCCTTGCGGCCGGGCTGGCGGCGGATCTGCTCCTGGGTGGGGGGCTTGGGGCGCTCGGTCTGCCGGGGCTTGCCGGTGGCCAGCATGATGTCGTCCTGCGGGCCGGGGCGGGACTGCTGAGAGGGGGCTCGGCGCGGCGCCGTGGTGCCGGAGGACGCCGTGGAGGCTCCCGGCGGAGTCAGGGCCTGGTCGGCCGACGCGGCCTCCGGGCTCGTCGGGGAGCCGGCAGGCGCGGAGGATGCGGGAGGCGCGGGGAGTCCGCCGATCCGGCGGCCGGCGTCGGGCGCGGGGATCGGTGTGCGCGGAGGGGTGCTCGACGTGGTGCTTGGACGGCCTCGACGGGCGTGACTGGCTCACGCCCTCACCCCTAATCGCTTGCCCCCGGTGCTGGCTGGGGACGTTCTCTTCCAGCCGGGGACATCCTGCGCGTGCGGGGACACTTTCTTCCGGCCGGGGACGTGTTGCGCGCCAGGGGACGTTCCACTCCAGCCGGGGGCGTCTCACGCGTTCGGGGACACTTTCTTCCGGCCGGGGGCATCCTGCGCGTTGGGGGACGGGATTGCTGTCCCCGACGACGTCGAATGCCCCCGGCCGCAGCGAGACGCACCTGGCCGCGCAGAATGTCCCCGTGGGCAGGGGCGGTGCCCGGCTCGGCCGCGTCTTACCAGCGCACCCCGGTGGGGTGGATGCCGTGGTGTGCGAGCTCGCGCAGCATGGCGGGGGCGTCGGCCGGCCAGGCCTCCTCCCAGGTCCAGCGGGCGACGTCGTAACCGGCGCGGGCCAGGGGCGAGCTCGCGGCGGCGCTCGTTGAGGACGGTGTCTTCGGCGTCCTTGCCGAAGCTGTTCTTGCGGTACTTGACGCGGCCGTCGAACTCGCCGACCACCTTGGTGCGGGGCCACAGGAAGTCGAGGCGGTAGGTGTGGTCGTCGATGTGGACCTCGTGCTGGAGGTTGGGGCGGGGCAGGGTGGCCTGCCACATGCGCACGCGGGAGAGGGACTCGCCGGGAGACTCGGAACCGGCATCGGTCAGGTGGACGGCGGTGCGGGCACTGCGGATGCCGCGGGCTCCGCTGGCCAGGCGATCGACGGCGTCGGTCAGCTCGGCGCGGGTGCACACGTGGGCGGCCAGAGCGGCGTCCATGGCGCAGACGCCCTGGGTGAGCCCGCCCCACCGGGCCAGGTCAACGACCGTGTCGGCGACGGACGAGGTGTGGGCGCCGGATGCGTGGAGCAGGTCGCCCAGGCCGGGGCGGCGATGGCGTTGAAGCAGTGCTGTGCGCGCCCGGGCCTCGCTGAGGCGGAGGCACTGCACTCGCCCGGGAAGGCGGCCCACCAGGGGCAGCCCGAGCCACACGGCGGCCGATGGGCCGAGCAGGACGACGTCGCCGCGGGTCTTGGGCCATCGCGGCCCGGATGAGGGTCATGTGCCTCAGGTCCGGCCTGGCCTCCGCCCACTCCTGGGAGGGCACGTAGGTCCCCGGGGCGATGCGAGTGAGTCCCGGGCCCGCGAACAGACGGGATGCCCCGGTCACGACCGGGTCGGAAGTGAGAAGCAGCGGTAGCGATGGTGCTGGGCCGGGACTGTGTGCGAGGTCGGTGCGTTCGAGGATGGTGGTACTCATGCCTCCCATCGTGGGGCGATGCGCGGGAGGAGGCGCCCGACGGCGTCAGCCCTGTGGAGGGGGCTTGCACCCGGCGACCTGTGGCACCCGGCGAGTCGCCATTTGCGGGGACTTTCCACGCGTGCGGGGACACTGCGGTGGTGGGCGGGCAAGGTGGTGGTTGCGGTGACGGCGGTGGTGGCCGGGGGCATCCGGCGCGACCGGGGACGTTCCACTCCAGCCGGGGGCGTCTCACGCGTTCGGGGACATTTTCTTCCGGCCGGGGGCATCCTGCGCGCCCGGGGACAGGATTGCTGTCCCCGACGGCGTCGAATGCCCCCGCCCGGGGCGACACGCACCCGTACGCGCAGGATGTCCCCGTGGGTGGTGCGCTTCGGGATGCTCAGGCCAGGGGTGAGCCGCATCTGGTGCCAGGGCACGCCGCCGTGGTGGGAGGCGGACAGGCCCTCGTCGACAAAACCCAGGCGCGTGTAGAAGCCCACGAGGTCGTCGAGGCAGGTGAGCACCAGGCCCTGGCGGCCGTGGACGCGCGTTGTCTCGATGACAGTGCGCAGCAGTCGGGTGGCCAGCCCCTGCCCTTGAGCCGCGGGAGCCGTGGCGACGCCGAGGATCATCTGCCAGGCCCCGTCGGGGTCGTGCATCGTGGGCGCCTCGTACATCTCGTCGCTCAGATCGCGCGCGTGGGTGCACGGTCCGTTGACCACCGTCAGCAGCATGCCGCCCTCGTCCTCGATGAGCCAGAAGTGGTCGGCGTAGGGTAGCCATCCGCTCGGCGATCGTCGTCGGGCTGGCGGCCTGCTCGGGTGGGAAGCAGATGGCCTCCAGGGCAGCGGCCATGGCCGCGTCCTGCGCCTGCTCCGCCCGGGCCGTCCGGGCCGTGCGGATGTGGAGGACGGGGGAGTCGGTGGTACCCATGGCCATATTTTCACCAGTCGGTCGATCGACGTCGAGCATGCATTACCGTCTCCGCGCGTCCCGCCCCCGCGACCGGGGACATCCTGCGCGTGCGGGGACACTTTTCGTCCAGCCGGGGGCATCCTGCGCGCCCGGGGACAGGATTGCTGTCCCCGACGGCGTCGAATGCCCCCGCCCGGGGCGACACGCACCCGTACGCGCAGAATGTCCCCGTGGGCAGGGTGGCGCGAGACAGGAAGGCGCCTGCGCCGTCAGTCGCCCAGGGCCGCGGCGACCACCTTCTTGGCCTCCTCCTGCACCTGGGCCAGGTGGTCGGCACCCTTGAAGGACTCGGCGTAGATCTTGTAGACGTCCTCCGTGCCCGAGGGGCGCGCGGCGAACCAGGCGTCCTCGGTGGTGACCTTGAGCCCGCCGATGGGGGCCCCGTTGCCGGGCGCGTCGACCAGCCGGGCGGTGATCTCCTCGCCGGCCAGCTCGGTGGCGGTCACGTCCTCGGCGGCCAGAGCGGCGAGCTTGGCCTTCTCCTCCTTGGAGGCGGCGGCGTCGATGCGCGCGTAGGCGCTGGCGCCGAAGCGCTCCACCTGCTCCTCGTGCAGCTGGGAGGGGGACTTGCCGGTGACGGCGATGATCTCGCTGGCCAGGAGGGCCAGGATGATGCCGTCCTTGTCCGTGGTCCACACGGTGCCGTCCTTGCGCAGGAAGGACGCCCCCGCGCTCTCCTCGCCGCCGAAGCCGATCGAGCCGTCGAGCAGCCCGGGTACGAAGTGCTTGAAGCCCACAGGCACCTCGATGAGGGTGCGCCCGATCGCGGCCGCCACCCGGTCGATAAGGCTGGAGGAGACCAGGGGTCTTGCCGACGGCGGCGTCGGCGGGCCAGCCGGGACGGTGGGTGAAGAGGTACTCGATGGCCACGGCCAGGAAGTGGTTAGGGGTTCATCAGCCCGCCGTCGGGGGTGACGATGCCGTGGCGGTCGGAGTCGGCGTCGTTCCCGGTGGCGACGTCGTAGGGGGTCTTGCCCTCGGCGTCGGGCGTCATCGTGGAGCGCAGCGAGGCCATGGCGTTGGGGGAGGAGCAGTCCATGCGGATCTTGCCGTCCCAGTCCAGGGTCATGAAGTGCCAGGCCGGGTCCACCTCGGGGTTGACCACCGTGAGCTCCAGGCCGTAGCGCTCACCGATCGCGCCCCAGTAGTCCACCGAGGCGCCGCCCAGCGGGTCGGCCCCGATGCGCACGCCGGCCTTGCGGATCGCCTCGAGGTCGATGACGCTCTCCAGGTCGGTGACGTAGGTCTCCAGGTAGTCGTGCTTGATGATGTGGGGGGCCGTCGAGGGCCCTCAGCGACCGGGACCCGCGGGACGTCCTGCCACCCGGAGGCGAGCAGCTCGTTGGCACGGTTGGCGATCCACGTCGTGGCCTCCGAGCCGGCCGGGCCACCGGTGGGCGGGTTGTACTCGAAGCCGCCGTCGCGTGGCGGGTTGTGGGAGGGGTCACCACAATGCCGTCGGCCAGGCCGGGGCCGCTCGTGCGCACCCCCGCCTCGGTCCCGGCGCCGTTGGCCAGGAGGATGGAGTGTGAGACGGCCGGGGTGGGCGTGTAGGCACCCCGGGCGTCGACGGCGGTGGTCACCCCGGCCCCGGCGAGCACCTCGACGGCGGTGCGCCAGGCGGGCTCGGACAGGGCGTGCGTGTCGCGGCCCAGGTAGAGGGTGCCGTCGGTGCCCTGGGAGCGGCGGTACTCCACGATGGCGGCGGTCGTGGCCACGATGTGGGCCTCGTTGAAGGCGGTGTCCAGAGAGGAGCCGCGGTGCCCGGAGGTACCGAAGACGACCTTCTGAGCCGGGACGGCCGGGTCGGGGACGAGGTCGTAGTAGGCGGAGACGACCTCGTCGACGTCGATGAGGTCTTCGGGCTGTGCTGGCTGTCCTGCGCGTGCGTGCATGGGCACAGTGTGTCACGTGCCACTGGCCGCATCAGCCCGTTTCGCTGTGCGAAACACTGGCCGTTCCGAGGCCGGGACGCGGTGATCGGCGGGGCTCCATGTCCGACGACGACGGCGTTGTGGGAGGGTTCGCCGCGAGGGGCCGCCGTGGAAGTGCCGTAGGTCCCGGGCGGCGGGGCGGGCGCGGCCAGTCGGGGCCATACCCGCTGCCCGTGCCGCCGACCGGCGGGCTGGAGGTCGCGGGTTGGAGGCGGGTGGCCAACGATGGGAGCGAGGCCCGATGGGTGAGACCCGGTGCCCCTACACCGGCAGCCACTCCAGGATGTCGATGTTCGCACGATCCGCCAGCCACAGCTCGGCCCGCCTGACCCGGTTGCCCATGATGAGCAGCGAGCCGCGCACCGTGTGCGGCACGTTCCTGAACAACGTGTAGGTGTCTCCGCCGGCGTCGACCCCGATACGGTCCTGGCCCAGCAGGTGCAGGCGCATGACCGGGCGGGTCGGGTCGGCGGTCAGCGCCTGCCACGCCTCAGCCGGTATCCCCTGCGGCAGGAGGTCGGCCATGTCACTGGCGTACTCGCCGGGCTCCTGACCCATCGGAGCGATGACGACATCGAGGTGATGGTCCCCGGAGAGCACGGGCAGCCGGTCCGTCTGGTCGGTGTCCACGCACAGGCGGGTCCACCCCATGGCGCCCCGGGCATGCTCCTGCTCCGAGACGCCGATCCAGTGCAGTGAGCCGGTAGCCGATCCGTGGTCGGTGACGGCGCGCACGTCATGCTTGATGACCCGGTAGGAGGCGTTGCGCATGAGATTGGGGAGGCGGCGGCCGTGGACGTGGATGAGCTCGGCGACATCAAGGTCGGGCGCGCCGGTGGCGCCAGTGGTCTCGGCTGCGAATCCGTGGCTCTTGAGCTGCTTGCGCTCGCGGCCTCCCAGCCGAAGGCCGGTGCGCAGGAACTCGGCGCCCAGGAGGAGGCTCCCGGCGCTGCGCGTGTGAGGACGGGCGGCGAAGGCGGTGGCGAGGGTCCGGGCGAAGGGGGTGCCCGTGATCTGTGGCCCGGCGTCGACGTCGATCGGGGCTCCGTCATCCTTCGCCGGCCGGGACAGGCCGGGCAGGCCTGGAAGCCGGTCGACGCCGAGGCGCTGGGAGGTCTGGGCGGCCGCGCCGGCCGCGGCCCGGGACACCGTGTCCGCGGCCTTGGCGGCGCCGGAAGCGGCCTGTCCGGCGAGGCCGCGGGCCTGGGCGGCCAGGTCGTCGCGCGAGGGGATGGAGGGCAGCTTCACGGCAGTCCTTCGATAGGAGCGAAGCGGGGGCGCCGACCCCGATGCGGTCGACCACCCCGAGTCTAGGAAGTGGGCGATGCGAAAGGCATGGGTAGTCTGGCCCGGGCGTCGGCGCCACTGCGCTGCCACCCGGGCCGCCACTCCGCCCGCCGGGAACGCGGCCGAACCCCAGCGTCCAGCAGGAACGAGGAACCCATGACCGTCAGCCGTATCGCCACGACCAACGCCCCCGCCGCCGTCGGCCCCTACTCCCAGGGCGTCTCCACCGGTCAGGGGGCCGGCTCGCTCGTCTTCGTCTCCGGGCAGGTGCCGCTCGACCCGGCCACCGGCGCGCTCGTCGAGGGAGACATCCAGGCCCAGGCCGAGCAGGTCCTCAAGAACGTGGGCGCCATCCTGGCCGAGGCCGGGCTCGGGATACGACGACGTCGTCAAGACCACGGTCCTGCTCGCCGACATCGCTGACTTCGCCGCCGTCAACGAGGTCTACGCCCGCTACTTCACCGGCGAGACCCTCCCGGCCCGGGCCGCCTTCGGGGTGGCCGCCCTGCCGCTGGGGGCCGGCGTCGAGATCGAGGCCATCGCCGCCCGGTCCTGAGCCGGTCCGATCGAGAGCCGTCCCCGAAGCCACGCCGACACGTGCCAGACCGGCGCCGGTCGTACGGGTACGAACCGGGGCTGGCTGCATCCGATGGGGCGCCGCCCCCACCAGCACGGGGTGTCTGACCCTGCCGGTGGGGCGACCCGTTCACTAGGCTCTTTCCCGGTTCCACGTCCACGGGGTGTCCTCTCGTCGAGGGCGCCCCGTGTTGCTCTCCCCATGGCAGACGGCGTGACCGCGGGTAAGGATGAGGCACGGCCAGAGTCACCAGCCGGCCAGGACCCACGTCGAGGTTTCATGAGAGGAAGACGATGCCGCCCACGCGCCTTCCTCTCGTCATCCGCCTCGGAGGGATCCGCTCGCTGCTGTCCTTCTGCGCCATCATGACGGTGGGCCTGGCGGCCGCGCTCTCACCGGTGGCCGTCGCGGTGTGGGCGCCCTCGCTCGCCGCCCTCACGCTCCTGCCGGCCCTGCTGGGCGCCGGGGGCGTCGGCTACTACCTGTGGCGCGGTCTGTCCGCACGGCGCATGTTCGGGCAGGCGCTGCGGTACTACGCGCAGGTCACCGACGACTACGAGGTCACCGAGCTCCATGCCCGTCTCATCCCTGAAGGCGAGACCCGCGGCGCCCATGTCCTGGCCCACTACCGCTGGTTCCGCGACGAGTACGAGAGCCTGACCCGCTCCTGGCAGGATCTGGGCAGCCCCCGGGGCGCCCAGTGGTTCGAACCGGGAGTGTTCCAGCGGGTCCGTGAGATCAAGCGACGCTCGGCCGCGCTGGAGTCGACCGACGACATCATCGCCAGCAACGCCGCGTTCCTGAGCCTGTCCTCCAACTGGGAGAGGCTCTGGCGCCAGGAGCAGCAGCCGGTTCTTCATGAGCTCGACCTGCTCCTGAGCCAGTGCCAGTGGATCGACTCCTACGCGTTCACTCCCCGCGGCACGGTGGAGGTGCGCGAGCTGGTGCGGGCCCACCACCAGCGCCTCAGCGAGATGACCGCGGAGTTGTCGGCCGGCTTGCTGCAGCCCTCGGCGGCGCTTGACGAGCTTGCCTGGATGGCGGCCGATGCTCGCCGGGCGGGGCATGGCCTGTCGCTCAGCGCGGCCGGCGCGGAACCCTCCCTTGGTCTTCCTGGAGCCGAGGTGCAAGGCCGGCGAGGCGTCGATGGGTGGCCGGCTACTGTGGGAATCGCCGGCGGAGCCGGGGACGGGCAGTGGGCCGATGATGACGCTGTGAGTCATGTGAGCCAGGTGAGCCATGTGAGTCCCCGACGGCATCCGGTGACCCGAAGCTTCCTCGGGGATGGAAGTTTTCCGGGATACTGATACCCGGTACTCCAGCCCTTCCAGATCCCAGTCCCAAGAATCCCTGAAGCAAACACAAACATGAATACAGTAGAAGTGAATGAACAATTTAATAGTTGGCATGGGGGTGCGTGCCATTCTTTCGGCGAAATGATGTCGATGTGTGTCACTGCCTTTGATGCGATTCGATGGGTGTTCCAAGGTGCGGGATCGCCTTGGCGTCATCGTCGTCTCGACAATAGGTGATTGTGTTGAGGGTAGTTTTTCGGATTCTGAGGGCGACGTCCTCATACCTGAGTTTTATTGTCAGTGTGTCAGTGCTTACGGCGCTCATCCTGTCACTTCCCGTCATGTGGTTCTGGCCCTTCGGAAGAACGCATCACCCAACGGTGGAGATCGATGACAGGGCTAGTATTCTTTCAGACGAATCAGTGGCGGACAGTATAAGGGATGTGGGCTTTCGTCAAGATGTTCACGTCGTGGTCGTCTCGGTGCCCGGATATATGATTGACAACCTCAATGGTGAGGTGCTCAGGTATGCGCGCACCCATCAGGATGCTCCGAGACCGTGGATCTCCTCATCCAACTCCAACTACTGGAGTGACGGTATTATTATCCTTGCAGTCGCACCCGATTCCAGGAAGGTGGGGTGTTATTTCGGGCAGGATACGCGCCTGCCCGTGAGTCAGCAAGCGTCGATCCAAAGTGCTGCAAAAAAGGCATTCAATGACCATAAGTGGGATGATGGAATCCTGGCAATGGCGAAGAAGACGGCCGACCTGTTAGGGCGCCCCGCTGAAGGGAGCTGGCTCACCACCTTCATCATCCCGGCTCCGGCAAGCATGATCGGAATATGGGCGCTCCGGAATTACCTGCGTCGCGGCCTGCGTGCAAGAGCTGTTGGGAAGGAACTGACGGAGAGCTACTCCCGAGTTTCCCTTGGCGACGAGGATGTCGAGCTGAATATGCGCATCATCCCTGAGAATGAACCGTATGGGGCGCGAGTGAGGATGTGGTACCGATGGTACTGCCAGGAGTATGCGAGCATCACTAGAGACTTGCAAGCATTCGGGCGTCCTCGCGGTCCGCAGTGGTTCGCCTGGAGAATGCTGAAGCGTGTGTCCAGATTGAAGAAGCGCGCTGTCATGTTGGAGTCGCTTGGGGCGACGATCTCAAACACAGTATCCATCCTCAACATGTCATCGACCTGGGAGAAGGCATGGGAGAACGAGCAAGGGCGGGTGCAGGAGGACCTGCAGGCGTTGAGATCGCTTTGCGATACGATCTCCGCGTCTCGGGACGTGCCTCTAGGTGTGAAGAAGGAGCGGAAGTGGGTCAAGGAGCAGCGCTCGCGCCTCGGCGATATTGAAATAGCGTTGGCGAGCGGCAGGATGCGTCCTTCCGATGCTCTTGACGAGCTGGAGAGAACGGCGCAATCAGTTCGGGATAAGGCTTTGGATCTCATGCGTCGCGCAGTGAACGCCGATACGTCCAAGTACGCCGAAGAACGTCGCCGTCGTTATTTCGCGTCACTAGATTCAGAACATGATGTTGTGCGCGCAGGGGCACTGGTTATTCTCCAGCGGCGACGATAGGGAGTAACCACAGCTCGAGTACTTACCAGTTCTCCGGCTCACCGTTCGGTGGCGATGCGTCCTCGTCGGGCTGGGAAGGGGCGGGATGGCTCGGCTCCTTCACCTCGGTATCCGATCTGGTGGTGGGGTACGAATCCGCCGCATCCTATGTGCCGACGACCGCGGGGTCGTCCTCTTACTCGGGTGGAGATGGATCGTCGGGATACTCGGGAAGCAGCTCCTCCGCAGACTACGGCGGGGGTGACTTCTCAGGATCCGGTTCATCATCCAGCTTCTGAGTCATGTTAAGAGTTTCCATTATCAGTGAGAGGACATGATGACAACGCGATCATCGATGCTGATCCGTGCTGGGGGCTGAGAGCAGTGACTGCATTTGTGTCCAATATTATGTTGTGCCTGATGCTGGTCTTATCGCTTCCGGTTATGTGGTTCTGGCCGTTCGGGGGAAGATACCATCCAACGGTAGAGGTTCGCGACGACGCACATCTCTTTCAGGCGGCTCCATTGGTGGCCGAAATTAAGGGCATGGAGTTCCGACGAAAAGTGCATGTTGTTGTGCTCACTATTCCTAAAGTGAATGAGGCGTCCCTCAATGAGGAGGTTCTGGCGTATGCTCGCCATCACGGTGATGGTGCGTCGAGTTGGATATCCCAATCAAATCCGAACCACTGGGCTGATGGAATTCTGATCCTGGCGGTCGCTCCTGACTCTAGAAAAGTGGGCTGCTACTTCGGAGAGGACGTTAAAGTGTCACTGTCGCAGCAGGATACGATCCGTGCAGCTGGTGGAGATAGATTCACCGAAGCCGACTGGTACGGAGGGATGATCTCTATGGCGAAGACGTCCTCCGACCAGATTGGGAGGCCCCCTGGTGGCTTGCTGACGAAGATTGTCATCCCGGGTGCGCTGTCGGCATGTGGAGCGGTGTGGTTATTCTACTATATACGACGTGGGCTCACGGCTCGCCGCTTTGGGAAGGAGGCTTTGCGTAGCTATTCGAATGCTACCCACGACTACGATGCGACAGAGCTGCGTGCGTCAACGATTCCTGATGACGAGGAACATGGGGCTCAGATTCTTACCAGATATCGCTGGTTCTGTGATGAGTACGAAGATGTCACTCGCGCCTGGAACGACTTCGGCTCTCCTGCGGGAGCGCAGTGGTTCCAGGAGGGCATGGCCAAGCAGACGCTTTCCTTGAGGACTCGGTCCCGCGATCTCGAATCCCTCGAGAAGGCGGTTTCCAACGGATCATGTTTTTTGACGATGTCGCCGGGGTGGGAGGATGTCTGGGATAACGAGATCGGGCCGCTGATGGAAGACCTGCAGTCGCTCGAGCGGATGTGCGCAAAAATAGACTCCTCACGCGTGACGGTGGATACGTCTCAGACTCGCGACTGGATCCGCTGGTGGCGCCTACGTGTTAACCAGGTGACGTCTGAAATGGAAAGTGGATCATGCTCGCCGTCGGCTGCGCTTGATGAGCTGACGATCATGTCGAATGCTTCCAAGGCGGAGGCTCGCAGCCTGGCCAGAGAGGCCTTGAAGGCGAAGGCGTCTCGGCGTGCTTCCTCTCGGATTCAGCATTTCAATAAGCGGCTGCGTTCGAGGTCGGGAAAGGCTTACGGTGGCTCATGGGCCGTTGACAACGCTTTTCGACGCTACGATGCTGCGTCCACGATCTGTGTGAACGCGGACTCGCCGGGAGCGTGCGCCATCAGCTCAGACGATGAAGCTCCCTTCGATGCTGTGGTATCCGTGGCTCATCTGTTGTCGGATTATGTCGCCTCATCGAGGTATGTCCAGGTTTTGAGTGGCGGTGCGGGAGGATCGAGCGGCTTCTCCGGTGGAAGTGGTTCCAGCGTTACCGGTTACGGTTCTGGTAGCGGCTTTTCCGGAGCAGGTTCTTCGTCGAGTTTCTGAGTGAAGGGAGCCGGTTAGTCATCTATTTTCACTCAATAGTGACGGCCTTCGTTGTGCCGTCCGTTGATAGTGCGGCTTGACGAAAGTAGGATAGCGATGCGGAACGCGATGGGAGTTGGTCTCGGTGGATTTCGGGCAGTTCTGTCATTTTTTATTCACGTCGGTGTGGCGTCGATTCTCGTGGCCTCTCCGTTCGTCGTGGACAACTGGTACTCTCAAAAACACGCGCCACGTTACGAGCCAGTTGTTGAGATTCATGATGAAGCGAATGCCCTTGACGTCGATGATCTTGAGGCGGATCTGAAGGAAGTACGCTTCAGAAAGAAGACCCATCTTGCCGTGCTCACAGTTCCTGGACAGAATGTGGTGAACCTCAATGCGGAGGTCCTCAAGTACGCGGAGACTCAGATGGCTGGCAGTCCGTGGATATCTAAGGACAATCCGAACTACTGGCGCGACGGTTTGCTAATCCTTGCTGTTGCTCCGGATGGCCGCAAAGTGGGGTGCTATGTTGGTGAGGATCTAAAAATTTCGCCAGAGTCGCAGGCCGATATTCAGGATTCAGCAAAGGATCTTTTCCGTGCCAAGGATTGGAATGGCGGTATCAAGTCGATGGCGGAGCGAAGTGCTGATCTTATTGCGAACGGCAACACCCCGCAAAGGACTATCTTCTTGCTGACGTTGCTTGGTGTCGGAGGCGTTGCGACTGTTTGGCTCATTTGGTATGTGTGGAGCGGGCCCAGTACCAGTAAGAAGTATATGATTGCCCGTCGGACCTTCTCCCGGGTGGCGTATGGTTACGAAGAAACGATCTCATGCGCTGCACTCGTTCCCGATGATAATACTCATGGTGCTCTGATTCTGGCTCGGTGTCGATGGTTCGACAGTGAGTACACAGAGGTCAGCCGGATGTGGAATGAGCTGCCCGAACCTTATGGTTTCCAGTGGTACGTCGGAGCGACTCGACGTAGTGTCAATGACCTGAAGGAACGGTCGGATGCATTGGAGTTGTTTGAGACCATCGTCTCACACGCCGCCATCTTGTTCTCAAGGGCATCGGACTGGCCTGCTGTGTGGGATAACGAGTGCGGTCCGGTCATGGAGGACATTCAAGCCCTCGTGCGTCTGTGCCGGGAGGTTCAGAGCTCGAAGGTGGCTGTGGACGGAGATGAGGAGCGAGAGTGGGCGGTTCTCTGTCTGCAGCATTTGAGAAGACTACCTGCGTGTCTCAGGGAGGGGAGCGTTACTCCGTCGCAGGCGCTCAGCGAGTTAGATAAAATTTCTGATGGTGTGCGCGTCCGAGTGGACAATTTGATGGCCAAGATAGTTGAGATTGATGGGTCGAGGGGTTCTTCAAGGCGCCGTCGTCGCTACGAGAAGATGAAGTCAGAGCCGCCAGCAAATACTATGTCTCGTTATGAAGGTAAGTGGGAGATCGCTGATAGCAAGGGAGAGTATGATCCCAGGACAACGATTCGCGTTAATCCCGGAACTCCTGACGTGGCCGTATTAATGGGAGTTGATGACGGTGCTGGTGATGTGACCGACGGTGTCGTACGGCATCAGTTCTCGAGCTCAGGAGGACCTATATGTCATACGCCGGTATCCAGTCTCATTGTCGGTTACTCGGCCGCAATTCCTTCGGATATCAGTGCCGGCTCCGGATCAAGTGGCTCGTCCAGCAGCGGTGGCTATGACGGAGGCGGATTCTCTGGAACTGGATCGTCGTCCAGCTTTTGAATCGGCTCGATAGGGTCGGTCTTCTACCTTGGTGGCCCTGCCAGGATACTGCAGCCTTCAACAGCCTACTTCCGTAGAAAGAAAGGAAAGTGTGGATGAATCACATGAAACAGTCGTGTAGAGGCGGTTTAGGCGGAATCTGGTCGGTGACGGCCTTCGTCGCCAATGTGGTGGTGAGCCTGGCCCTCATCGCCGTGCTGCCGATCATGGTCATCTGGCCCTTCGGGGGGAGCCATCACCCCGGCGTGGAGATCCACGACGAGGCCGGGGTGCTCCAGAGCGAGCCACTGGCCAAGGAGATCCAGGCGATGCGCTTCCGTCAGGACGTCCACGTCGCCGTGCTCACAGTCCCGGGCTGGGACGTCGGCAACCTCAACGACTCGGTGCTGGAGTACGCCCGCTCGCACCAGGGCGACACCGACGTCCCGTGGATCTCGACGTCGAACCCCAACTACTGGAGCGACGGCCTGGTGATCCTGGCGGTCGCCCCGGAGGCGCGCAAGGTCGGCTGCTACTTCGGTGAGGACGTCGCGGTCCCCCTGGAGCAGCAGGCCGCCATCCAGAACGCCGCCAAGGAACAGTACCGCCGGGCCGACTGGTACGGGGGCACTCTGTCCATGGCGGCCAAGACCGCTGACGTCATCGGCCGGCCCGGAGGCGGTGATGTGGGCACGACCTACGTCCTGCCCGGAATCTCGGCACTCGTGGGCCTCATCTGGCTCTCGTGGTACCTGTGGCGCGGTTTCGCGGCGCGACGCCGGGCGCGCGAGGCGCTGCGCCACTACTCGCAGGTCACCCACGACTACGAGACCACCGAGCTCCTGGCCGGCACGATCCCCGAGGATGAGCCGCACGGCGCCCAGGTCATGGCCCGCTACCGGTGGTTCCGTGAGGAGTATGAGAAGGTCACCCGCTCCTGGCAGGACTTCGGCAACCCCTACCGCACCCAGTGGTTCGGCATGTCGGTGCTGAGACGGGCCACCGAGCTGGAAAAGCGTTCCGAGCTCCTGGACTCCCTCGACGACGTCATCGCCAACACTGCCACCTTCCTGAGTCTGTCGCCCGGCTGGGACCGCGTCTGGAGCAACGAGCAGGGGCCGGTCCTGGAGGACCTGCAGTCGTTGCGGAGACTGTGCCACCAGGTCGACAGCTCCGACGCCGCCGAGAACGGTTCGATCGCCGAGCGCGCCAAGCAGGAGCGGGAGTGGGTCCGCTCCCGTAAGCAGCGCTTGGACGACATGACCGCCGGGCTGGAGGACGGTTCGCTCCAGCCCTCGGCTGCCCTGGACGAGCTCGACGAGATCGCCAGTGAGACGAAGACGAAGGCCTCCCGGCTCGCACGCGAGGCCATTGACGCCGACACCTCCAGCTACGCCGACGAGCGCCGTCGTCGCTACGACGACTCGGTCTCGTCCACGGACGCCGCCTACGCCGGCTACTGGTACCTGGGCGGAGGACACGGCAGCTACAACCCGCACTCGACGATCCGCCTCAACCCCTCGTCTCCGGCCATCTCTGCCATCGGCTCGTCCGGCTCGTCCGGCTCGGGCGTCGGTGCCGGTGGGTCCTTCAGTTCCTTCACCCCGGTCTCCGACCTGGTGGTGGGATACAGCTCGGCCTCCTCCTACACGCCGTCGAGCAGCTCCGGCTCCGGGTCCAGCTTCTCGGGAAGCAGCTTCTCCGGTGGCTACAGCGGTGGTGGCGGCTTCTCCGGGTCCGGCTCCTCCTCGAGCTTCTGAGCCGGTGCGGGCGGGCCCGCGTCGGTGCTGTCTCTGCCCGCCTCCGGGGCGGCCCGGCCCCGCTAGGATCGGCCCTGAAAACGTCCATTCAGTAGGGAGCTAGTAGGGAAGTGGGGCTCGGATGGAGCAGCTGGGGCAGAACCCCGCCACACGCTCGGGCGGAACCCGTTCAGTGGTGGCCTTCATCGCCATCATGGTACTGGGCCTGACCCTGGTCCTCTCGCCGCTGATCGTATGGCTCTGGCCATCGAAGAAGGAGGCGGTGGCCACCTACCGGCCCACGGTCGAGGTCCAGGACGAGGCCGGCGTGCTTGACAGCACAGCGCTGAGCGACAAGCTCAAGAATCTGGAGTTCCGCAAGCAGGTTCACCTGGCCGTCCTGACGGTGCCGGGTGAGGACGTCTCCAACCTCGACGACGCTGTGCTGGAGTATGCCCGTTCGCATGCGAGCGACACTGATGTTCCGTGGGTCTCGACGTCGAACCCCAAGTACTGGAGTGACGGCCTGGTGATCCTGGCGGTCGCCCCCGACTCGCGCAAGGTGGGCTGCTACTTCGGTGAGGACGTCAAGGTGATGAGCAGCCAGGAGGACGCCATCCAGGAAGCCGCTAAATCCCAGTTCCGGGAGAAGGACTGGGACGGGGGTCTGGTCTCCATGGGGAAGGAGTCCACGAAGTACATCGGTAAGCCTCGCAGCGACCTGAGAGCCCTCCTCCTGCAGGTGTCCTTCCCAGTCGCCGGGATCGGTGCCGCCGGTATCGGTGTCTACCTGTGGCGAGGACTCGCGGCCCGCCGACGGGCCGGTGAGGCGCTGCGCCACTACTCGCAGGTCGCTCACGACTACAGGGCCACTGAACGGCACGCCCAGCGAATCCCGGCCGAGGAGCCCCACGGGGCGCAGGTCATGGCCCGCTACCGCTGGTTCCGCGACGAGTACGAGAACCTGACCCGGTCATGGCAGGACTTCGGCAGCCCCCGAGGCACCCAGTGGTTCGGTCTCTCCATGCTCCGCAGGGCGACCGACTTGCGAAGACGATCGGCTGCGCTGGACACGCTTGACGACGTCGTCGCCAACACCGCAACCTTCCTCAACCAGGACCGTGGCTGGGAGCAGGCCTGGTACAACGAGCAGGGGCCGGCCCTGGAGGACCTCCAGGCGCTCCTCACCTTGTGCCACAAGATCGACTCCTCCGGCAGGCTGCCGGTCAACACGATGGGTACGCGGGAGAAGGTTCGCTGGTTTCATGAGCGCCTCTACCACATGACCATGGACCTCTCGGCGGGCAGGCTCCAGCCGTCTCAGGCCCTCGACGAGCTCGACCGGATCGCCGACGCCACCCATGGGGAGGCCGACGGCCTGGCCCGCTACGCCATCGACGTCGATACCTCGCGGTACGCCAACGAGCGCCGTCGCCGTTTCAACAGCTACCGCGGCTCCGGTCGGTACGCCGCCTACAGCGGAGCCTGGTCCCTGGGCGGCGGCTACGGCAGGTACGACCCCCATGCCACGATCCGCGTCAACTCGGCGTCGCCGGCGATCGCCGGCCTCACTGGCTTCGACAATGCGGCCTTCCGTTCCTTCGTCCCGGTCTCGTCCCTGGTGATGGGCTACAGCGCGGCGTCAACCTTCACCCCGGGCGGCGGATCCTCGGGAGGGGTGGTTTCTCCGGGGGTGGCGGCGGCTTCTCCGGGGCGGGCTCCTCCTCGAGCTTCTGAGCCGGGCCGTGCTCGTTCGCCGGTTCTCGACGAGGAACTACATGCATATGGATGAGATTGGACAATTGATGCTGCTAACCTCGATCCGCTGAGAACGGGGACGGTACAACCTTCGAGGTTGGCTCGGTTATTAACAAGGAATGTCACGTGAAGCAATCTGCGATCATCCGCCTTGGTGGTCTTCGAGCGGTCGCAATGTTCGTGATGAATATTGCCGGAGCGTTGATCGCGATCCTGCTTCTGCCGGCGGTGCTCCTGTACCCCTCCACATCTGGGCATCGTCCCGATGTGGTCGTCCGCGATGAGGCCGGTATCTATCACGAGCAGACTCTTCGCCGCGGCCTGGAAGAGCAGCACTACGATCGCGAGCTTCGTATCGTGGTGCTCTCGGTCCCCGGAGCCGGTATCGGCAACATTGACGAGGAGACCGTCAAGTACGCAGCCTCCGGCGCACAAGGTTCGTCGTGGTTCAAGGGCTCCGACGTCGGTAGTCCGGTGAATGGAACGATCCTCTTCGTGGTGGCGCCTGAGTCTCATTGGGTGCGTTGCTACGCGGCGAAGGACTTGCAGCTGTCTGCCGACAAGCGGGAGGCGATCGAGAACGCGGCGGGAAGCCACTACGCCCAGGACGATTGGGATGGCGGAGCCGTGGCGATGGGGCAGCAGCTGGCGACATACATCGGTTCAGGCAGTGGGAACAGCACGACGATGTGGGTTGCCGGTGCGGTCCTCGCCTTCATGGCGGGAAGCGGATGGCTCGCCTTCTACATATGGCGGGGCGTCACCGCCCGGCGCCTTGGCAGGGCTGCTCACAAGAAGATGATGCAGGTCGTCTACGACTATGATCTCACTGAGCTCAAGGCGGAAACTCTTCCGGCGCAGTCCTCTCAGAGTCGTGACGTCGGTTCGGACTACAGGAGATTCCTCGCGGAGTATGACGTCGTCAGTAGGGCGTGGAAGGACTTCGGGGAGCCGCGCGGTGCTCAATGGTTCGGTCGCGGTGTTCGTGCGCAGGCCGCTCGTCTCGCCGAGAGGACGGCCAGTTTGGTCGAGCTCGACGCCGCTGTGAACGCCGGCGCCGCGACTCGGGCGGACACGATCCAGAATCCTGGGGGTACTGCTCTGTGAAGAAGCCACCAACAGTCTCTGAGCTCGGTGGGATACGAGCGATCCTCGGGTATGTAGGTAATCTCCTCATTGGTGTCGCACTTGTGGTCGCGCCATTCATCATCAACGGCGGACAATCACCCTTCTATCCCACGAAGCAGTTTCATCCGACAGTGGAGATCCATGACGAGGCCGGAATTCTCCACTGGGACCACGTCAAGTCGCAGCTTGAGAAGCTCACCTTCCGGCAGCCGACCCATGTGGTGGTTGTGAACCTCCCGAATTCCAAAGTCGAAAGCCTCCAAGACGAGGTGCGGAACTATGCTCGCACTCATCCCACGGATGTCCCATGGATCTCGTGGGAGGACTCGGGGCGCTGGGCCGATAACGTGATGATCGTCGCCCAAGCGCCACATACTGACTATGATGATGTGCTGGCAGGGCAGGGGATGAAATTCTTTTACGGGCCGAAACTTGATATCGACTCGGACGGCCAAAGTGAGGTGTGGTACTCGATTCAAAAGTATCTGACCCAGAGTGACCGTGACGAGGATGCGCTCGTGGTCACTGCCGTGAGAACTGCCTCCTCCTATATCGGCTGGCACCTGGGTTTTACCAGGATGTTCAGGGTTGCCGCACTGTTCTTGATCTTCATGGCTGCTGCCAACCTCTGGTTTCGATACTATCTGACGAGAGGAAGAATGGCGCGCTCGGGCATTGAGGAGGCTCGGCAGGCCTACGAGCGGGTAGTTGGCCGGCGTGCCGATATGAGTGCGTTCACGTCGCTCATTCCTGTTGACGAGCCGTACGGGGTTCAGGTTCTTGCCAGGTATATGCTGCTTCAGAAGCACTATCGTCGACTTGAGCGATCATGGGGTGCGTTGGGAGACCCTGTGGGACTGCAGTGGTACGGACTGAGAGTGGGGAATAAAGCAGCCTATGTCAAAGTCTACTCAATGCAATTGGATGCCGTTCAGCAAGCGGTCATCAACTGTGCCCGACTGTTGTCTCTGACCGAGTTCTGGCGGGACGCGTGGCAGAACGAGTGCGATGCCGTGTTCGCAGATATGCAGGCAGTCAAGCGGTTCGGCGCATCAGGCGGGCGCGCGTATGACTCGAAGCTCACGACTGCGACGCAGCAGGTGGCCTCCCTGCGTTCGTTGGTCGACGGCCTTGAAGGCAGGCTGTCTCAAGGTCAGATAAGGTCTGCGGAGGGCCTCGATGTTCTGAGTCGCGTCGTGTCGGAACTGAGGCAGATAGCGGAACGCTTTGTCGATGGGGTGTTTGCCGGAATGTCGAGGGGTGAGAGGAGGAGGTGTCGTCGCCGGTACAAGAAGTACATGAATTCGTGGAGCAGCAGCCCGCGCTCGAAGATCTCCATGATGCTGGGTGGTGCTCAAATCGGGCGTGACGGGCAAAAGGCTCCTGACGACGAGGGGCTGAAGTCCGCTGATCGGTGGGGAGAAGTGTCGCGAATGTCAAGCACCGTGCGCATGCTCACGAGGTCGCCCGCGGTTGATGAGGTCGCGGTAACGAGTGAGGGGGTGGGCGCACTATCCGTCAGTGCACCAGTGATGGATGTGTATAACGCCTACCGGTACGCCTTGTTGTACAGGGAACCCTGGTGGAAACGCGAACCCAGCAAGAAGCGGAAGTGGGCAATACGATGGTCTTAGGGAGAACTGTTCCGGAGCGTCGTCGGCGCAACACCTCCGATGTCGTCAAATTTGTTGCGAATATTGCCGTATGCGCGATGATGATCTTTGCGCTTCCCATCGCGATTCTCGGTCCGTTTCGGCAAGGTCATGCCCCCACCGTCAATGTTCGCGACGAAGCCGGCATCTTCGATTCCCAGGCTCTTCAGCGTGATCTGCAGAGTCTGAGATTCCGGCAAGACATTCGTTTCGAAGTCGTGTCGCTGACGGGGTGGGGTATCAACAACCTGGATGCGGCTACCGCGAACTACGCCGACAACATCTTCGACTACCGGCAGGACTTCCGATCCTCGGGCGGAGGTCGCTGGAAAGAAGGAGTGGTTGTCATCGCGGTGGCACCTCACGCGCACCAGATGGCCTTCTACCCCGGTGCAGACGTGTCACTGGAGCGATCCGAGCAGGTTGCCATCCAGGACGCGGCGGCCTCTCGTTTCGCCGCTCAGGACTGGAACGGCGGTGTCGTGGCGATGGGACGTCAAGCCGAGACCTACCTGGGTCCCTACGGCATGACGGTCTCGGGTATCGGCGTCGTCGGTGCAGGGGTGCTGTGCGCGGGAGGCGTGGTCAGGCTCGTCATCTACTGTCGGCGAGGGCTCAGTGCCCGTCGTCGAGCAAGAGCAGCCGCCCGCTCCTACGCACAGGGTGACCTACGACTACGACTCAACCGCCCTACGCGTGGGAACGCTCGAGCCCGGCTCACCGGAGTCACATCAGCTCACACAGCGCTACCAGCGCTTCGAAGCCGAGTATGACGACGTCGCACGAGCCTGGAACAGATTCGGTGAACCGCGAGGCATCGACTGGTTCAGCAAGAGCGTTCAACACGAGGCCCTGGAGCTCGAGCGGCGCTCCACAGCCCTTGACGACGGCGATGACGTCATCGTGGACACCGTGTCCATGCTGACGATGTCCCCGACCTGGGAGCAGGTCTGGGGCAAGTTGCAGGAACCGGTTCTTGAGAACCTGAGATCGGTGACTCGGATGGTGCGATCCGCACGCCGCCACCGGTCCGGGCTCCAGGTCGATGCCGTCCAGAACTGGGTCGGCCACCAGAATCGGAGGCTGGGAGAGCTGACCAACAGCCTGGATCAAGGCGAGATCGCTCCGGCTGCCGCGCTGGCCGAGCTGGACCGGATCTCTCGCCTCGTGGCCACCGTGGAAACGGCGGTGGCACGACGTCGTGATGTGGTCGCCAATGCCGCTGCCGCGACGTCGACGGCAACCGCGGCGCGGGTGTAGGCGGACCGTCACGCGGTGGGCGCGTAGCCGACGATCTCGGTCCCGTGGATGCCGATCATCAGGTGCGAGTCGGTGAGATTGGCTTGAATATGCGCCAACCTCCCCGGAGGGGCGATGACCTGCGACGTGCGGGTGTCGATGACGAGGGACGTTTCATCGTTTGTCGACTGGCTCCACTGGCGGCCGAATGCGAACGGGGCCGCCAGGATGTGTCGGTCTTCGGTGAGATGTCAGCCGAGCTGCAGCGTGCCTCGTCCCGGAGTCCGGTCGAGGGCCTTCTCGAGGGGCAGCGTCACGGGCGTGCCGTTGAAAGTGCAGGCGCTGGCGGACGTGCACTCGACGGTGTACTCGGCCCAGGAGAGGTCGCCCGACTCGTAGGCTCGCTGGAACTGCTCCACGGTGGGGGTTCCCTGACTCCGACAGGAGCAGCGCCGCATTGCTCCCGGACAGCGGGAATGTCCCCCTCGGCTCTCCTTGAAGGGAGTAGGCCTCAGCGGTCTCGGAGTCCCGCGGGATGTGGATCCACCCGTCCTGCGCGGGGATGTATGTCGATTCCCTCCCCAGTTCCTCGCCCGCCCAGTCGTTGCGAACACTCCCGTCAGCGAGGTTCATGAGACCAGTCCTTCCCGCTTGGCTGTTGTCAGCCGAGGCAGTCGACACCAGGATGCTTCCAGTGGCGTCATCTCCAGCGATTCCTGACGGCTGAGGGGTTGGTTGGGGCGTCGTACCTGCGCTCCCAGCGCCGAGTGGGGCGCCCGCCGCTCCAGTCCCAGGCGCTGCACCGGTTGGTGTTCCAGTAGGAATCGCAGGTGATGATGAGATGAGGGGAGATGATGTACGGCCAGTTGTCTGAGGACCACGGGGCTGTTTCCGTGCGTCCAGTGGCCGGATCGAGAATCTCGTGATTGAGAACCAAGTGTCCGCCCCACCAAGGGGATCCCCATAGGTAGATACTCTTGTCCGTCAGCTCCCACAGTTTCTTTGGGCCTGCCTTGTCAAGGAGGTAACCGCGCAGGGTGTCCTTCTCTTCGCGGGACTCCACGACGAGGTAGTTCCCGCATCGGTGAATCACGGGGGAGCTCAGAGTCATGGATGGATCGGTTCCGCTGTCGAAGCGCCAGGCCTCACCCCACTGGGCCCCTGGTGCGGGGCTCGTGCTAGTGGAAGTGTCGCATGACGTCGTCTCATCTCGCCTCGGCCGAGGCCTGCCAGGTCGAGTACGCCGGCGCCTCCGGTTGAGTGAGGGAGGACGCCATGACCGGACGCTGCTGAGCCCACGCCTGTGCGAGCGTGAGGAAGACGGTGATGACGACGAACACCAGCGCAGTCTTGAACAGGCGGCTGCTCCAGGCCGTTCGAGCAACACGGATCCCCAGGTGCCGAAGGCCCACTGCACTGAATCGCATGGGACTAGCATTCCTCACTCCCTGCGGCGGCGGGACTGTTCTCCCTGTGACGTCGGGGGAAACCGGTGGGGAGAACTGCCGTGAGGCGCGTCATGGGGCGGCGACGGGCCGTCGTCGACCTCGGTGGGGCGCCACGTGGCCGGTAGGCTGACGGGCATGTCGAAGAAGAAGCGCCACGGGCGCCGTCCGGCCGCCGCGTCGGCCAAGCCCCGCAAGCAGAGCATCGAGTTCGTCGCCCGCCCCTTCGCCGGTCTGCCGGCCGAGGAGGACCTCGTGGCGATGGCTCAGATCATCCCGGCCGCCACGGCCACCGTGCGCCTGACCAAGGAGTACGGGGGCAAGCAGGTTCAGCTCGTCACGCTCCTTCCCGAGTTCGTCCAGGGGCTCAAGCGCTCCGACGGCGAGGTCCTCGTGGCCATGCAGACCTCCATGCACTCCGGGGACGCCTCCCGCGACGTCGCCGCCGCCGTCCTGGCCACCCTCGAGCTGCCCGAGGGCCAGGCCCTGCGCACCGACGGCCTGCCCGAGCCCGGCCCGCGCCTCCAGGACATCCTCGACACCACTGAGCCGCCGGTGGTCTCCGTGCGTGAGACCTTCGACTTCTGGATCGACCCGCAGGCGGCCGGCGAGAACGAGCAGGCCCGCCAGGTCATCGAGGAGGCCATCGAGCGCGCCAAGGAGGAGATCGCCCCGACCCGGCCCGTTCCCGGCGTCGAGCACGCCTACTGGTGCCGACTGGGCGCCAAGGAGTTCGTGCGCTGGGCGCGTGGGGAGGACGAGGACGAGTTCTTCAACGCCTTCGCCCGCATCTACGCCGCACGAGAGTCCGACCTGGAGGAGGGGCGCGCTTCGTCGGCGCCTTCCGGGCCAACGGCCTGGCCATCCCGGTGTGGGAGCTCGTCCCCGGCACGGAGGCCGAGGAGCTCACCAAGCCGCTGCAGGCCATGGGCAAGCGCCTGGAGGCCGCACTGGCCGACACCAGCCCCCTGAGCCCCGAGGTCCGCCGCGCCAAGGCCGGCATCATCTCCCGCCAGGTCAATCTCTGACTCTTTCTCTCGTCGAGCCGGGCATTCGTCGCGTCGCCCTCCGGAATTTCTGCCGGGTACCGCGAAGAATGCCCGGCTCGGTGCTGGCCGGGGCGGGAGAGTTCTTCTGCTGGCCTGACCGGCCCCTCGCTGACGGGGACATCTTGCGCATGCGGGGACACTTTCCTCCGGCCGGCGGCATCTTGCGCGTTGGGGGACGGGAATCCGGTCCCCCGACGGCGTCGAATGCCCCCGTCCGGAAGGACACGCACCCGGCCGCGTGGAATGTCCCCGCCAGTGTTGGCGGTGGAGAGGTCAGGTGAGGTGATGTCGGGGCTAGAGGCGGCGTCGTGCGCTGGCGACGTGATGAGGACGTGGTGGCGGGCCTGCGTACGCAGTGCGCAGCCCTACGTGAAGACGTACAGGTCGAATGGGTGGACGTCGAACCCGGGGCCGCAGCGCGCGGCTCAGGTCTCGGCGATGCGCAGGCGCCGGTGCGTCACGCGCGGCAGGCCGCGTCCGTAGAGGGTGCCCTCCTTGGCCTTGATGGCGGCCACGAGCACGAAGCTCAGCGAGATGAGCAGCGCCCAGCTGCCGAACTTGCCGGCGTGCACCAGGTGCCAGCCGTCGGCCTGATCGGGGTAGCGCCAGGCGCTCAGCGCCGTGGCCAGGTTCTCCGCCAGCCAGAGGAAGCCCCCGATGAGGATGAAGGCCACCGTCGTCGGCATCCAGTAGCGGTCACCTCCGACAGTGAAGTGGACGGCGCTTCCCCACAGGGCGATGAGGAAACCGGCCGCGATCACCCAGCGCAGGTCGACGATGACGTGATGGGTGAAGAAGTTGAGGTAGGCGGCCACGGCCAGCAGACTCACCGGCCACCACCGAAAACCGCCCACGTGCAGGTCGAGGCGCCTGAAGGCCTGACAGATGTAGGAGCCGACGGAGGCGTACATGAATCCGGAGAAGACCGGCACCCCGCCGACGCGTACCACTCCCGCGTCCGGATAGGCCCAGGAGCCGGTGTGGACCTTGAACACCTCCAGCGCCAGCCCGATGAGGTGGAAGGCGCAGATGACGCCGAGCTCGCGCCAGGTCTCCTGCTTGAGGGGCCACGAAGGCGATCTGAACGACGACGACGTAGATCAGCAGGGCGTCGTAACGGGCGATCGGCGGATTCGTGTACTTCCAGATCAGGGCACTGGCCGCGAGTCCGACGAAGATGGCGATGGCGAAGGCGCAGCAGGCCAGCTCCAGGAGGGCGAACTGGACCAGGCGGCGGGGGAGCAGGCGCCACCGACTCAGGGGGAGGCGAGCGGTATCGGGCACGACCGAAGTATGCCAGCGCCGTGACGTTGCCCCGCTGATGGGGACATTCCCTCACGGCCGGGGGTCATCCTGCGCGTGTGGGGACACTTTCTTCCGGCCGGGGACGTCTCACGCGTGCGGGGACGGGATTGCTGTCCCCGACGGCGTCGAATGCCCCCGCCCGGAAGGACACGCACCCGGTCGCGTGGAATGCCCCCGTCGAGGGGCGCGTGACTACTGAGAGGACAGCCCGTCCGGGTTCGGCCACCAGATGGCCGACACCATCACCGGATCGAGCGCAGCGCTCGCTTGATGATCCGTTCAGTGGCCGGGGTGGGCGACTCCTCCTGCCAGCGCTCGCAAAGATCCCTGGCCCAGGCGGGCTGAGTCTTGGCGGCGTCGTTGATCCAGTTCGCCACGGAGTCCTGCACGTAACGGGAGGAGTCGGCGCGCAGCGGCTCGAGCAGCGGAAGGCCCCGCTCGGGCTCCTTCTTGAGCGCGGGAATGTGCCGCGCCCACACGCCGCGCGGACGCAGCGACTCGCTGGCGAAGCGCCGAATGCGCTCCGAGGGTTCGGACGTCCATGGCTGCAGCGCGCGGATCGCCTCGTCGAGCCGGGGCACCAAGTGCGGTCGCACCGCCATCCATGCCCACTCGCGCACTCCGAAGTGCGGGTCGTCCGCGGCCGGTCGCACCAGGGCCAACAGCGTGTCGACGTCGGCGTCCTTCTCCTGGGAGACCAGGGCGAAGACTGCCCAGCCCCGGACCGTGTCGACCGGGTGGTCAGCGAGATCCAGGCAGGCGGGTGACCCAGGTGCGTGTACAGCGCTTCGCCCATGGTCTGCATACGGGCCAGGATGCCGAGCGAGTCGGCGCGCTTGGCCGCCTCCACCAGCTCCTCGGGCGCCTCCGGCACCACCTGCGTCAGAAGTGCGGAATGGGTGATGGCCAGGATTTCCGCCAGGGTTCGGGACTCGTCTCGTCCCGAGTTCAGCTCGGCTTGGCGCGCTGCGGTGATACCGGGGCTCATGCGTCACTTCACCACGAGGCGGGCCACGCGCTTGAGGTGCTTCTTGTGCTGGCGTCGGCTGACCTTGCCGACCTTGCCGAAGTTGACCCAGCTCCGCCCGCCCATGCCCAGCTGCTTGAGGACGGCTCCCAGGAACACCGAGCCGACGTAGTTGCCGCAGAACCGGCGCAGGAACCAGGTCGGGGCGGTTGAGGTGGTGAGCACCAGCACCTGCTGGATGTGGGTGAGGTGCCCCTTCACCCCGGAGGCCGTCGGGTGGTAGGCCCAGTTCTGCTTCATGACCTTGTCGACGAATCCCTTGACGATGGAGGGCACCTCGCTCCACCAGATCGGGCAGATGACAATGATGCGCGAGGCCCCCTCGATGAGCTTCTGGTAGTGGCTCACCAGCGGGTCCAGCGTGCCGCCCTCCGTGAACAGGGCCAGCTCCTCAGCGGGCATGCGCGGGTCGAAGCCGTCGGCGTAGAGGTCGACGACGTCGTAGGACCGGCCCGCCTTGTCCAGGGCGGAGGTAGCAGTCTCGAGTACGGCATGGTTGAAGGAGCCGTCGTAGGGGTGGGCGTAGATGATGAGAGTGCGGTCGCCCGTCTTCTTGAGGGCCTTCTTAGCGGTCATCAGCTGTCTCCAATCGTGACGATGGTGCGCAAGGCTGCGCGGACGAAGGTGGTGTCGGCGGTGGTGGTGTCGGCCGCCATCCGCGGGGCACCGGTGCCCCCTGACTCAGCGGAAGGCGCGCGGTATTGGACACGACCAACGTACGCCGTGTCTCCGAGAGCTCGCTGGCATGTGGGGACATCCTGCGCGCGCGGGGACACTTTCTTCCGGCTGGGGACGTGTTGCGCGTTGGGGGACGGGTTTGCTGTCCCCGACGGCGTCGAATGCCCCCGCCCGGAAGGACACGCACCTGGCCGCGCGGAATGTCCCCCAGCATTGGCGGCGGTCCGGGAAGCGGCGGGCAGGCGTGGCGGGGATGACGGGGCGTGGCTGCGTTGCGCACACCTGGCACGTGCTGTCAATGACGAGTGACCACCATGCGGTCGGTCCGGGCCGGAGGGTACGGATCGACGACGGCGCGGCGCTCGCCTGTGAGCGCTCCCAATGGCGGCAGCGCAGCGATGTCCGACGATTGCCAAGATGCCTCTGACCTGCGCGAATATCGGTATGGGTGAACCGCGGCCGCAGATCCTTGACACCGCCGCCACAGCGTCCTTCAATCGTGTCACAACCATCACAGCACAACAACGGCACGACGAGCGCCCCGCGCCGGGGCGTCCCGGCCCGTCCAGGATGAGAGGAGCACTGATGACCGGTACTGTTTGCGGCTCCGCGCCGCGGTCGACGGCTATGCGTGTCAGCCTGCTGCGCTCCTGCTCATCGGCCGGCCGCCATCGATGCCCCTCGACCGCTATCCGGTAGCCACCCGCTGATCGCCGCCCCACACCCTCGGGCGTCCGTACCGGCAGGAGGGGGGCCGACTCCCCTCATCCGCTACCGAGGTCCCGGCCCGGACTCGTCGTTGAGTCACGCGCCCCGGGGCTGGACCAGCACCAGTTCCAGCCCGCGCCCGCCGCAATCGAACAGAGCGGGGCGTCCACCAATTCATCAAATCCTCTTCGCCGTCAGATCTGCGATGCCTATGGACCTTTGTTCCGCTTCCTGGCACCCTGGTGAGACGGCAATGTCGCCGCCGGGCCCGCACGCCATGTGGCGAGTGAAGCGAAAGGCCTGCTTGTTATGACCGATCACTCCTCAAAGCACTCTCCAACCGGACCCGCTGCCTCTGCGGCCGGCTCCCACGCGCAGGACGCCCCCGCCGACACGGCGGACGTCGCACCTGCCCCCGCGACTAGCCCGGTGAGTACCGGGCCGCCCGAGCGGCCGCCGGTTCATCCGCAGCACCCGAGCTCAGGAACCTGGCGGGCCGTCCGCACGGCCGGCGCCCCCTGAGCGTGCGTGAGGTCGAGGCAGCCGCCTCCGCGGCGCCCGCCGCCCACACCTCCGCCCAGTCCGCCACCCGCTCCTCGGTCCATTCGCCTTCCGAGACCGCGGCGGCCGGCGTCGTCCTGCGCGACCTTGCTGACGAGTACGCCTTGCTTCTGTGCGCACACGACCCCGAGGCGGCCGCCCGCACCGGTCTGCCCGGCGGGGCCATCCTGCCCGACTACTCGCCCGCGGGGCTGGTCGAGCGTCTCAGTGCCGAGCGCTCCCTGCGCCATCGTGTGGCCGCCGTCGAGCACTCGACCGGCTCCGACGAGCTCCTGCGCCGCCACCTCCTGGAGCGTCTGGAGACCTCCATCCAGTTCATCTCCGCCGGGGAGGAGGGCGGAAACCTCGGTTTCCTCTCCTCTCCGTTCCAGCAGATCGCCCGTCAGCTGCACCGGCCCCCCGAGGCCCCCGACCGTGCCGGCTCCGAGGAGGCGGATCTCGCTGAGGCCGAGGCCAAGTGGGAGGATGCCTGGAACCTGCACCGCACCCGTCTGGAGGCGCTGCCCGCCGCCCTGGAGGGGCTGGCCGCCTCCCTGGCCGCCTCCGCCGAGGCCGGTGCGATTGCCCCGCTCAGCCAGGTCGACGTCGTCGCCGGGCAGGCGCGCGACCTGGCCCGACGTCGGACCCTGGGGCTGCCTGAGGACCTGCCGGCCACCCTGCACGTCCAGCTCCAGGAGGCGGACATCGTCGCCCGCCGAGCCGCGCTGGACTTCGCCTCCCACCTGCGCACGACGCTCTCGCCGCGGGCTCCCCAGGCTGAGGGCGTCGGCCCGCAGCGCCACGCCCTGTGGATGCGCCGCGTCCTGGGCACCCGGGTGGACCCCGAGGAGACCTACGCCTGGGCCACCGAAGAGCTGGAGCGGGTCATCGCCGAGCAGGACGCCATCGCCGCCGACGTCCTGGGCCCCGGCGCCGATGCCAGCAGCCTCAACCGGCACCTGCGCGCCGACCCTGACCCGCGCCCTGCGCGCGGAGGACTACACGACCTGGGCGCAGGAAGTCGCCGATGAGGCCTGGGACGCCGTCGTCGGCCGGATCCTCGACCCACCCGACGGCCTGGGTCGCCCCCGGGTGCGCCTCGGGGAGCCCGGCGACGGCGCCGTCCGCTACGAGGAGCCGCGCGGAACCGGCGGGGAGCGCCGGCCCGGCGTCGTCATGCGTTCCCTGGCTGACGGTGAGCAGCTGGTGTGGCCGTGGATGGAGCGGACCACGGTCCTGCACGAGTCGGTTCCGGGCCACCACGTCCACGTCGGCGCGCACGCCACCAGTACGCGCCTGACCGCCTGGCAGCGCTACTTGGGCTCCGTGCCCGGCTGCGATGAGGGCTGGGGCCTGTATGCCGAGTCCCTCGCCGACGAGCTCGGGCTCATGCCCACGCCCGAGGACCGTTTCGGCCGCCTGGCGGCACGCCGCTGGCGCCTGGCCCGGGTCCCTGTGGACCTGGGCGTCCACTCCCGGCTCCCCGTGCCCGACGACGTCGCCGCCCTCCCGGGGGCCTGCCGCGAGTGGAACCGGGCGACCGTCACCGCCGTCCTGCGCCACCACACCGTGATCTCCGAGGGGCGCCTGCGCTTCGAGGTCTCCCGGCACCTGGGGTGGCCGGGCCCAGCCGCTGGCCTACGCGGTGGGGAGCGGGTCTGGCAGGCCGGTCGGCGCAGTGCCCAGGCGCAGGCCCGCACCGAGGGTGGTGAGCTGGACCTGCGCGCCTTCCACAACCGGGGCATCGACCTGGGCAGCGTGGGGCTCGATCTGCTCGCAAGCGCCTTGCACTGACCTGCATGAAGGATGCAGGGCTGGAGGACCAAGGCGTGCCGGGGCGGCAGGGGAGTCGCCCCGGCACACGGAAGGACGCGAAATGCGCCGGCGGAACCCGGCTCCGTTGACGGGCTCCTTGTCTCCACTGTGCCACGAGAACCGGGTGTGACATGCCGAAATACGTGACTCTCGCTCCCGAACGAGGGAACCTGATTCATTGCTGCAAGATTTCTCAGTTTCTCCGGGGACCGTGGTCCCATGCTGAAGGTTTGACACAAGAGCACCCAGGAAAGTCTGAAAGTGGCGAGGGGTGCCCTCCTCGTGGTGCACCGGCGTGTCGGAGCGGCCGACGCGACGTGCGCGGGGGTCGGCGGGCGTGCCTGCGCTGTGCTCGGAGCCTGAGGATTCCGCGCCGCATGGCATGAGATCGCAGAACTTGACGGGCCTCACAAAAAAGGCGTGCGATAACGAGGCGCTCAGGTATCGGCTGGAGGCCGGGAGTCTGGATACCCTGGGGGAGTGAGTTCCACCAAGCGGCCCGACCAGCGCGTTGCCGTGGTCATCCCTGCCAAGGATGAGGCTGAGCGCATCGCCACCACTGTCCGGGCCTGCCGCTCCATCCCGCGAGTGGACCTCGTCATCGTCGTCGACGACGGCTCGACTGACGGAACCCAGGACCACGCCCGCGCCGCCGGCGCCGTGACCGTCCGCCACTCCGTCTCACGCGGGAAGGCCTCCGCCATGGAGACCGGGGCCTCCGTCGTCGCCATGCGCGACTACTCCGACGGTCCCGCCCGGCTGCTGCTGTTCATCGACGCCGACCTGGGGGACTCGGCCGCCTCCTGCGCCGAGCTGGTGCCCCCGGTCGTCGACGGCGTGGCCGACATGTCCATCGCGGTTCCCCCCAAGCAGTCCGGGGCCGGCGGCCGCGGCCGGGTGGTACGTGCCGCCAGGCGGGCCATCTCGCTGTCCACCGGGTGGCTGCCCGTGGCGCCGCTGTCCGGTCAGCGATGTCTGAGCCGCGAGGCCTATGAGAAGGCGGTGCCTCTGGCCGACGGCTGGGGGTGGAGGTCGGCCTGACCATCGACGTCCTCGTGGCCGGGCTCGCCGTCATCGAGGTCCCCTGCGACATCACCCACCGCGTCACCGGTAACGACCGGGCCGGCACGATGCACCGCGCCTCCCAGTACAAGGACGTCCTGCGGGCCGTGACCCGGCGCAAGCTGCGCCGCCACCGCGTGCCGCGCGCCTCCTTCGAGAGGGCGGCCGCCGAGCAGGACCACTTCTTCGCCTACCGCGCCGTGCCGCAGCCCCCCAAGACCGACGACGACGCCGAGCCCGCCGAGAAGTCGCACCACGCTGAGGACTCGCAGGCCACCTCGGAGACGGCCGAGAGCTAGCGCGCCGACTCACTCCCGGCCAGCGTCAGCGCCAGCAGGGCGGGAGCTGCTGCCGCCAGGATGAAGCCGGCCATCGTGACACCGGAGTCGTTGACCAGGACGGCCACGAGCGTCAACACCCCCAGGGACTTCAGCGCCGTCGTCACCCATCGCGCGGAGGGGGACATTCCACGCGTGGGGGAACCGGATTCCTGTCCCCCCACGCGTGGAATGTCCCCGTGGGCGGCGGGGGTGAGCCAGGCGTAGGGGCTCGTGCCGGAGCGCCAGGCCCGCACCTGCCGGCGACCCCCACCACAGGGCCGCGGCCACGATGACCACGGCGCAGGCCAGGGCTGCCGCCATGACCGGCTTCGTGACGAAGGGGCCGACCAGCGCGTAGGCCTTGCGCCCCAGCACGCCGGCGGCCGAGCCGTCGGCCACCTGACGGGCGAAGCGCCCCAGGTGCGTGGGCCCACCGGGTCGGAGGAGGTCGACGACGGCGAAGCCGCCCACCACCAGGATCGTTGCGGCACCGATGGCCAGCCAACGCCGCCAGCTCAGGCGCAGACCCGCCAGGCCCGCAGCGAGGAAGGCCAGCGTCGGCACCAGAGTCAGGGCACCACCCACATCCGCGCCCAGCTGCGGGGCCCCATCGACGAGCAGCGCCGCCCCGCCCAGCAGGGCCGTCACCAGCAGTGCGTTCCGCCGTCCGCCGCCCAGAACCTCCCAGACGCCGGCGATGACGACGACGAGCGCGCCGGCCACCAGTGCGAAAGCCGTATTCGACACCCCGTAGAAACGGCCCGCCACCACTGCGTTCATGCCCAGTGGGTTGTTGAAGGCCAGAGGCGCGCCCGCGGCGGCGTCGACCAGCCAGGCCAGCGGGATCGCCGCCGCGACCAGCAGTGCCGTCAGGCTCGTTCCGTGGAGCAGTGGAGACAACGACGCGAAGGGGGTGGGGCTGTCGGCCTCGTCCGGTGGCGGCTCGGCTGAGGCCTCCCCTCGGGCGGAGGGGGTGTCGGCTGAACCGGCCGGCTCGGGGGCGGCCGTAGCGGCGGGTGAGTCGGGTGAAGGACTCGGTGAGGTGGCGGAGCGGGGGCGCCGGCGCCGTCGTACCAGCGGCACGATCCCGACGGCCAGTCCCATAATCCCGGCCGCGACCAGCGCGGCCGCCACCACGGCGACGAGTGAGGCCCACCCCGAGGGGGAACCGGCCCGGGCACCCACGCGCCACCACGGGGCGGCATTGACCAGCAGCAAGGCCGTCGGCAGGCCGCTGAGGTAGACGGCCACCCACGTGACCCGGCGGCGGAGAGCCTCGCGCCGGCTCGCCTTCGGGCTGCGCAGCGCGACGGCCGCCCAGACCAGGAGCGCCGTTACCAGGCCCATGAGCAGGGCGCCGGCCCGCATGACCGTGGCCTGGGAGGCGCGGGCGTGCAGGGCGTCGTCGGCGAGCCGCGAGATGCGGGCGTCCCCGGTGGAGGCGCCGGCCGTTGCCACGCCCGCGCGGCCGGTCTCGGGCAGCGTGAGCGCGTGGCCGTCGAAGGCCGGGTCGCGGCGGCCGGCCAGGGCGGAGACGAGAGTCGGGGTGAGGTCGGTCAGCTGGGCCAGGCCCGGCCGGTGCGTGGAGTCGCCGACGACAAGACCGTCGGAGGTGCCGTGCGCGCTCCTCGTGCCTGCGGGCAGGACCGCCATCTGGGGGCCGGGGGCCTCGTCGTCGGCCAGGGAGGCGACGATGATGCGAGTACCGGGGCGCGCCTGCTCCTGGACCGTGCGCAGGGCCTCGTCGAGGGCGGTGATCCGCTCGGCGTCGGTGGAGGAGGCGCTCGCGGTGTCGATCATGGTGAGGTCCGCGTCGGCGGCCAGGGCCTCGGCCACCGACGGCGCCACAGGGGCGGGCCTGGTCGCTGAGCCCCCGGTGCCCCCGTGGCCAGCTGTGTGCCGGGGCCGACGGCCTGGATCGAGACGCCCCTGCCCGAGCGCCCTCGACCAGGGGGTGCTGCGGGGGATCGTGGCGGTGGGGCCGGCGCAGGAAGCGGCCGCCTCGATGGCGCTCGTGCGCTTTCCCTGGCCCAGGGTGAGCCAGGCATCGGCCGGGCAGGTGCGGTCCGCCGGGGTGCGCACGGACAGGTTCATCGGCTCGCCCCGCCGGGCGAAGGCCAGCAGGCGGTCGGCCGCCGAGCCGACGCCGGACGAGCCGGAGCTCTCACCGGCGCCTTCGCGGGAGGCCTGTTCTTGCAGGTCAGCCCAGGTGAGATTGTTCGTCGCCAGGACGACTACCGGCGCCGGCCGCGAAGACGAGTGCGAGGCTGAGGCGGCATCGGAGGCCGGCGCCGACGCCGCCTGGGAGGCCGCCTGGGACGCCGGCGCTGCCTCGGATTCCGGCACCGTCGGAGCCGCGGTGGCGAGGGCCGGCCCCACCACCGCCAGGATCATGCCGATGACCACCAGCAGCACGAGGACGTACACGACCCCGCGCACCAGGCGCTGTTGACGTCGTCGAGGTCTCACCCGACCAGCCTACGGGGCCGGGCCGCTCACAGGTACTGGCGGGCCACGGAGACCGCCTCCCCGCCATAGCCCCCGCCGAAGAGGAAGGCGTGAATCATGAGGATGTGCCAGGAGTGCAGGCCCACCCGCTCGCGCCAGCCCTCCGCCAGCGGCGAGACCTCGTGGTAGGCCGCGTAGATGCGATCCAGGTAGCGCTGCCCGAATACGCCCAGGGCCGCCAGGTCGGTCTCGGCGTGCGCGCCCTGCGCCATCGGGTCAATGAGCACGCCGACCACCGTCGGCCCGCCGACCGCCCCGCCGGCCGCAACGTCAACCGCTCCGCTGGGTGCCTCCCCAGGGTCGGGCTCCTGCGGCCCGAGGCCGGCCCGCGGCGGCGCCCACTGGGCGGCCTCATCGGCCGGGGTCCACAGGACATTGCCGCACCACAGGTCCCCGTGCGTGCGGGCCACCGCGATCCGGGCGCCGCGCTCGCGGGTACTGGCGCGCACGAGGGCCGGCTGGTCGGTGTCGAAGTCGCCGTCGCGCAGGCGCTCGCACAGCCGCTCGACGACTCCGGCCCCGGCGGCGCTGATCGAGCCGTTGTCCCGACTGGGCTGCAGGTAGGGCAGGATCCGGTCCTCGGCGTAGAACTCGCCCCAGCGGCGCGGCTCGCCCTCCTCGACGGCGTTCGGCCGCAGCCGGATGTCCGAGCGGCCCATCTGCGCCCGGCCGTCCCACCCGGGAGGCGCCGCCCCGAAGACCGGGGCGCCCGCCGCATGGGTGACGGCCAGTGCCCGACCGAAGGCCTCCGCCCCGGCCGGCGTCACGCCGGTCGTCGTCAGCCGCGGCTCCTCCAGCCAGCCCGGGCCGCTGGTCACCGGCACCACGTGCGCCCCGCCGTCGGCCATCGCCTCGGCGAGCCAGGTCAGGCCCTGCGCCTCCAGGGCAGTGGAGACCGGGCCGTCGTCGTGCTTGCGGAAGACACTCATGGCCCCAGCCTGCCAGGCCCGGCGGCGTCACGGGAGGGCGCAGTGAGAACCTCAGAACGGCTTTCCGGCGGGGGAGTCTGTGGGAGGCCGGTTCTGGCCGGACCTGGGCTGTTCCCTCCGGACCAGGCCAAGCGGCGGGACCGGCCCCGCCAGTGAGGGCCCCTGCGTTCCACGGAGCAAGCCGCCGCCGGCCCGACCGCCCGGACTGGCTACCCTGTGCCCATGACTGCTCCCGCTCCGCTCTGGTCCTTCCTGGGGCCGGCCGGCACCTTCACCGAGATGGCGCTGCGCCAGGTCGCCCCCGTCGACGTCGAGCTCGACCCCTGCCCGGACGTGCCCACCGCCCTGGACCACCTGCGCGAGCGCACGGTGGAGGCCGCCGTCGTGCCCATTGAGAACTCCGTCGAGGGCGGGGTCAACGCCACGCTGGACAACCTCGTGGCCTCCACACCCCTGGTCATCGCCGCCGAGATGGCCGTGCCGATCACCTTCGTCCTGGCCGGCCGCCCCGGCACCCGCCTGGAGGACGTGCGCGCCATCTCCACCCACCCGCACGCCTGGGCCCAGTGCCGCGGCTGGGTCCACCGGAACCCTGCCCGAGGCCGTGTACGTCGCCGGGACCTCCACCTCGGCGCCCGCCCGCGCGCTGGCCACCACCGAGGGGGACACCGGCTTCCAGGCCGTCCTGTGCAACCCGCTGGCCGCCGAGCAGTACGGGCTGGAGGTCATCGCCGGGGGCGTGGCGGACAACCCCGACGCCGTCACCCGCTTCGTCAAGGTGACCCGGCCCGGCCGCGTGGGCGAGCCCACCGGCGCCGACAAGACCACCCTGCTTGTCCACCTCCCGCACGACCGCTCCGGCGCCCTGCTGGACATGCTCGAGCAGTTCAGCGCCCGCGGCGTCAATCTCTCGCGCATCGAGTCCCGGCCCGTGGGCGACTCCCTGCGGGCGCTACCGCTTCTCCATCGACGTCGAGGGGCACGTGCGCGAGGAGCGGGTCCAGGCCGCCCTCATCGGGCTGCACCGCACCTGCCCGGTGGTGCGGTTCCTGGGCTCCTACCCGCGGCTGGACGCCCGCCCGACGGCCGTCCTGGCCGGCACCAGCGACAAGGACTTCGTCGTGGCCCGCTCCTGGGTCGCCGACGTCCTCGACGGCCGCGCGCTCTAGCCGGGGCCCGAGCAGCCGCCCGGCCGTGCAGCCCGCCTGTACAACACCGGCACGCAGGCCTCGCCGTCGCGGTCGAGCCTTATGCCGCGCTGTCGAGGGTTCAGGGCACGACTGCGCAACCTAAGGTACGACCGCGCGGACGCTTCACCTTGTGCCGGCGGGGACATTCTGCGCGGCCGGGTGCGTGTCCTTCCGGACGGGGGCATTCGACGCCGTCGGGGACAGGAATCCGGTCCCCGCACGCGCAGGTTGTCCCCGGCTGGGAGAGAGTGTCCCCGCGCGCGTGAGATGTCCCCGTCGGCGAGCGCACGTCCTCGGTCGGGAGGCTGCGTCAGTGGACAGGTCAGTGGACAGGGTCAGTGGACAGGCGAGCTCGGCGTGCGCAAGGCTCGGGACGTGAGCTCCTCCGACGCCAGCACCGAGACGACCGCCGCTGCCTCCTCCTCTTCCGCCTCCTCCACTGCGCCCGCCGCCGGTTCAGCCGCCTCGCTGCCCGATCCCCGCGGCGCCGGCCCCTACCGGGTCGTCATGGTGTGCACCGGCAACATCTGCCGCTCCGCCATGGCCGAGGTCGTCCTGCGCGACCGCCTCGCCGCCGCCGGCATCCCCGACTCCGGGCCGGGCGGCGTGACCGTCACCTCCGCCGGCGTCTCCGACGAGGAACGCGGCAACCCCATCGACTCCCGGGCCCGCCGCGTCCTGACCGAGGCCGGCTACGGCGTCGGCGCCGACGACGTCTCGCGCGCCACGGGCAGCGCCATCGCCTCCCACACCGCCCACCGCGTCACTGACGCCGAGATCGCCGAGGCCGACCTCCCTGCTGGCCATGACCGACTCCCACTGGAACGTCCTCCAGCGCCGCGCCGCGGGCCTGGGGGCCGAGCCCAACCGCATCCGCATGTACCGCGAGCTCGACCCGGCCTCCGCCCAGCAGGCCGAGGCGGTCACCGCGGGCGGGTCCTCCCGCAGCGTCCTCAACGTGCCCGACCCCTGGTACGGCACCATGGCCGACTTCCTCGACACCCTCGAGGTCGTCGAACGGGTCAGCGACGAGATCGCCGAGCAGCTCGCCGCGCCCCGCGACTAGGGCCCCGCGACTGAGGCTCAGCGACTCAGTGCAGGCGATTGTCCAGCCAGCGCATGACGGCCTGAAGGTACTCGGCGCGCGCCAGCGGCCCGGACAGGGCCAGGTCGTGGACGCCCTCGGGGATCTGGCGGACGGTCACGTCGTCGCCCAGGTACTGGGAGCGGTCGATGATCTGCTCCACGTCGAGGATGACGTCGGAGCGCTGCGCCTCCTCCAGGCTCGCCTTGACGCCGCCACTGGCCGTTGAGCAGCACACGAGGATCGGCACCCGGATCCCCAGCCCGTGGTGAACCTCGCGCTGCAGATGCCGGATCCCCGCCAGGAACCCGGCCCGCACCGGGAAGGACGGCGCCGGCTTGAGCGCCAGGTCCCAGTCCCACTCGCCGCGCCAGCGCCGGTGCAGGGGCCGCCACGTAGTTGTCCCTCATCGCCGCTGCCCGGCTCACCGATGACGCGCTCGGGGTCCCGGCGCGAGAGGAGGTCCACGAAGGCCGAGCCGTAGGAGCGCACCAGCGCCGACCCGCGCAGGTCCAGCCACGGGGAGTTGAGGACGAGCGCATCCACGGTCCCGGGGTGGTCGGCCGCCCAGATGACCGCCTGCAGCCCGCCGGTCGAGTGCCCGTTGAGGACGACGACGTCGTGCCCGTGCTCGGAGCGGATAATGCGCAGGGCCTCGGCGATCTCCTCGTCATGGACGCGCAGGTCGCGCACGTCATGCGGGGAGGGGTGTCCGACACCGGCCCGCCCGCAGGCCCGCAGATCCAGCGCGTAGAACTCGAAGCCGGCGTCGAGGTAGGCCTGGGCCAGGTGGGTCTGGAAGAAGTAGTCGCTGCGGCCGTGCAGGTAGAGGACCGCGCGCGAGTGCCGGGGTCGGCTGGCCCGGCCGGCCGCCTCACGCTGGAAGACGAGCACGGCGTGGTCGGCGCAGGGCGCCTTCGTGGGTGACTCGGTCACCGGGATACGGCGGGCCACCCACGGCTCTCCCAGGATGTCGGGGGCGGTCGGCTCTGAGGTCGCACTCATGAGCAGATCCAAACACGTTGCCCTGTGCGGCGCGAGTAGCGGCGCCGACACGTGACCTGGGAATAGCCAGGATGTTGCGGGAGCGCCGGCGGCGGGCGGACTGAGGCCCGGGCTGAGCGGTGGGTGACGACCGGGTGGGGCGCACGTGCGGAGCGAAAACCGGCCGGCCAGTGGGGCCCGAACGGCCCAGGCCGAAAGCGGGCCGGCCAGCGGGCCCCGTGCAACCCGGATCGCACCGCCCGCCCCGCCCGGCCCGGCCCGTCTCGTACTTCGGGAACGCCGTCGATGTGGGCGTGACCTCGGTCCCTTGAAGGTGGCCTCACTTGCGTCGCGAAGGCGGCGCTGCGTAAGTTACTGGTGGCCATCCAGAGCAACCGAGAGACCTGGCTCGACGACATTGCAGCAACCCCCTTCATGGTGCGGGTGCTTCCGCCAGGAACGATGGAGGAATACGTGACAACCAGTGAACAGTCGACCGCCGAGCCCGGCCGGTCCGAAGACGGTGACGTGCCTGGCTCTCCAAGCGAGCCCATGATCTCCCTGCGCGACGTCCACAAGGTCTACCGCCTGCGCAGCGGCAAGGAGGTGCGCGCCCTGGACGGGCTCAGCCTCGACGTCGCCGCCGGCTCCATCCACGGCATCGTCGGCACTTCCGGGGCCGGCAAGTCCACGCTCGTGCGCTGCCTGACCTCTCTGGAGCGCCCCACCAGTGGCCACGTGAGCGTCGCCGGCCAGGACATGACCGCCCTGTCGTCCAGTCAGCTGCGCGAGGCCCGACGCCGCATCGGCATGGTCTTCCAGCACGCCAACCTCCTGGACCAGCGCACCACGGCGCAGAACATCGCCTACCCGCTGGCGCTCGCGGGCGTCCCCGGCGGGAAGCGCCACCCGGTCGTCAAGCGCATGCTCGACCTCGTGGGCCTGGCCGACCGCGGCGGCTCCTACCCCTCCCAGCTCTCCGGCGGCCAGAAGCAGCGCGTCGGCATCGCCCGGGCGCTGGCCGATGACCCGGCCGTCCTCCTGTGTGACGAGCCCACCTCGGCCCTGGACCCGGAGACCACCCGCTCCATCCTCGACCTCATCAAGAACGTCCGCGACACCCTGGGCCTGACCGTCATCATCATCACCCACGAGATGAGCGTGGTCCGCCAGGTCTGCGACTCCGTCAGCCTGCTCGAGGCCGGCAAGATCGTGGAGAGCGGCCGCCTGGAGGACATCGTGCTCGACGTCGACTCCCGGCTCTCACGCGAGATCGTGCCCTTCCCGAAGGTGCCCGAGGCCGCCGTCGCCAACGGTGAGAGCGTCATCGACGTCTCCATCACCGCCCACCCGGGCCAGCCGGCCGCCGTCGCCCTCATGTCCATGGTGGCCGAGCTCGGCGGGGACATCGCCGCCGGCGTCTTCGAGACGATCGGGCAGGCCCAGATCGGGCGCCTGGCCGTCACCGTCCCCGCGTCCGACACCGAACAGGCCGTGAGCACCCTGCGCCACGCCGGTATTGCTGCGGAGGTCCGCTCATGAACTCGATCCTCCTTCCGCTGGCCCAGGCGGCCGCCGTGCCGAGCAGCCGCACCTGGTTCGACAACCCGGCCATCCAGAACAAGCTCGGCTACGCCCTCGTTGAGACCCTGGCGATGACCTTCGTCTCCGGGGCCATCACAGTCATCCTCGGGCTTCTGCTGGGGCTGGCCCTGGTCTCCACCGGCAAGCGGGGCCAGTTCCGCAACCCGACCCTGTACTGGGTGCTCTCCCAGATCGTCAACATCGGGCGCTCCATGCCCTTCATCATCCTCATGGTGGCCCTCATCCCGCTCACCCGGCTGCTCGTGGGCACCTCCCTGGGGTGGCAGGCGGCCTGCGTGCCGCTGACCATCGGCGCGATCCCCTTCTACGCGCGCCTGGTGGAGACGGCCATCAACGACGTCGACCGCGGCAAGGTCGAGGCCGCCCTCATGATGGGGGCCTCCGGGCGGCAGATCACCTGGGGGGTCCTCGTGCGCGAGGCCCTGCCGATCCTCATCCAGTCGGCCACCGTCACCATCATCACCCTCCTGGGCTACTCCGCCATGGCCGGCGCCGTGGGCGGCGGCGGCGTGGGTGACCTCGCCATCCAGTACGGCTACCAGCGCAACCAGGTCGACGTCATGGTCATCACCGTGGTCGTCATTGTCGGCATCGTCGGCATCATCCAGCTGGTCGGCGACATGCTCAGCCGGCTGGTGAACCACCGCTGAGGCGATCACCAGCCGGGTAGGCGCGCAGCCGCCCAGAACCGGGCAGCCGCGCCGTCGGCCCCAGCACCGTTCAAGACTTTCCTCTCTCCCGTCACTGGGGGCCACCCGGCCCCGCGAAAGGAACCACCATGTCCTCCGTCATCTCCCGGCGCACCGTCATCGCCGGTGGCCTGGCCACCGCCGCCGCCCTCACCCTGGCCGCCTGCTCCAAGTCCGGTAAGGGCGAGGTCAAGGGCATCAAGGTCGACGGCGACACCGCCACGATCACCATCGGTGCCACCCCCAAGCCCCACGTCGAGATCCTCAAGTGGGTCCAGGACAACCTCACCAAGGGCTCCGGCATCAAGCTGGACATCAAGGAGATCAACGACTACCAGACGCCCAACTCCTCACTGGAGGACGGCTCGCTGGCCGCCAACTTCTACCAGACCCCCAACTTCCTGGCTCAGCAGAACAAGGAGAAGGGCTACGACTTCGTCTCCATCGCCGACGTCCACATCGAGCCCATGGGTATCTACACCTCCAAGGGCTACAAGGACGTCAAGGAGATCAAGGAGGGCGGCACGATCGTCCTCAACAACGACCCGGCCAACACGGCGCGTGGCCTCAAGCTCCTGGCCCAGGCCGGGCTCATCGAGCTGGACAAGTCCGCCGAGCTGCCCAGCGACACCGACGTGACCTCCAACCCCAAGAAGCTGAAGTTCACCACGGTTGACGGCGCCCAGGTCTACAAGTCGATGCCCGACGCCGAGGCCGCGGTCATCAACGGCAACTACGCCATCGATGCCGGGCTGAACCCCAAGAAGGACGCGCTCGTCCTGGAGAAGGGCGGCAAGGACTCCGAGTACCCCAACCAGCTCGTCGTGCGCAAGGACGACAAGGACAACGAGCACCTCAAGAAGCTCGCCAAGCTCCTCAACGACGAAAAGCTGCGTGAGTACATCAACAAGACCTGGCCCGACGGGGCGGTCGTCGCGGCGTTCTGACGTCGGAAGGCTGCGGCTGAGGGCCGGTTGAGGTCCGTGCACGGGGCCGGTTGTGGTGGGTCGAAAGACCGACTGCGACCGGCCCTTCGTGTTGGTGCGGGTGGGGTCGGGTGGGCGGATGTGCGGCTCGGGCGGGGACATCCTGCGCGGCCGGGGGCATGTCGTCGCGGGCGGGGACGTTCGACGCCGTCGGGGACGGGAATCCTGTCCCCGAACGCGTGGGCTGTCCCCGGCTGGAGCGGACCGCACCCGGCCGCGCGGAATGTCCCCGTTGGTGCGGGTTTCTCAGGCGGCGATGGCGGCGCCCAGGAGGATGAGGCGCAGCGCCCGCTCGGTGGCATCGGTGACGAGCTCGTCGGCGCGGGAGACGGCTTCGGTCAGGTCCATGGGGATCGGGATGATGCCCATGACGGCGTCGATCCCGGCGGCGTGGACGGCGTCGGAGCCCTGGCCGATGGAGCCGGCCAGCGCGATGACCGGTTTTTCCGGCCAGCTTGGCCCGGCGTCCCACCTCGGCGGGGATCTTGCCGCGCGGCGTCTGGAAGTCGACGGCGCCCTCGGCGGTGATGACCAGGTCGGCCCGGGCGATCTGGGCATCGAGGTCGACGCCGCACAAGTCGGCATCCATGAGGACGTCGAAGCGCGAGCACAGTCTGGCCCCCAGTCCTGCGGCGAGCCCGGCCCCCAGGCCGCCCGAGGCACCGGTCCCGGGGCCGGTGAGAAGGTCGCGGTGGGCGGCCTGGGCCGGGAATGCCTCGGTGAGGAGGCCGGCCCAGTGGACCAGACCCGCCTCGAGCGCCTCCACCTGCGCGGGGCTCGCCCCTTCTGCGGCCCGAACACGCGGGCCACGCCGCGCTCACCGGTGAGGAGGTTGTGCATGTTGCCGGCCACGAGGACCTCCACGTCGCGCAGTCGGGGATCCATGCCGGAGGTCTCGATCCGCTGGACCCGGGCCAGGTTCGAGCCGATCGGGTCGATCTCATCACCTCCTGCGTCCAGAAGCCGGGCGCCCAGGGCGACGAGTGCCCCCGCCCCTCCGTCGCAGGTCCCCGAGTCGCCGCAGCCGATGATGATGCGCCGGGCCCCATTGTCGAGCGCCACCGAGATGAGCTCGCCGACGCCGGTGGTCGTTGTGGCGCCGGGGTCGCGCATCCCGGTGGGCACCAGGCGCAGGCCGGCCGCCGCGGCCATCTCCACCAGCCAGGTCCCCTGGGCCGAGCCGCCCAGCCGGGCCAGGTAGGAGTCGACCGGCTCACCGACGGGGCCGGTGACGCGGGTGGTGACGAGGTCGCCGCCGGTGGCCCGGGCCATCGTGGCCGCCGAGCCCTCACCGCCGTCGACCAGGGGCAGCTCGACGACGACGGCGCCGGGCAGGAGACGGCGCACCCCGGCGGCCACCGCCTGGCATACCCCCTCGGGGGACAGGCTCTCCTTGAATCCAGAGGGGGCGACGAGAATGCGGGTGGGAACGGATGTGGGCATGACTTTCCTCCAGGGTTGCAATGTGTACGGGGTTCTCAGGGGATGGGGCGGGCCCGGGGCGCAGGGTGCCCCTGGCCTCACCAGCTCAGGCCCAGCAGCGGCCACAGCCAGGCGCTGCACGCCATGACCAGGACCACCATGAGGGGCCCGAGGAACAGCGACAGGCGCCGCAGGTCGTCGGGGGAGAAGGTCTCCATGCCCTCGATGTCGGAGAACATGGCCACGGGCTTGGCCGAGGACGGCAGCGTGTGGCAGAAGCCCGCGGCGGCGGTCGAGGCGAAGGCCGCGGCGGCCGGGCTGACGCCCACCGCCGGGGACAGGGCCACGACGATCGGGATGAGGACGGCCGAGCGGGCCGAACGCGACTGGATGACCAGGTGCGACGCCGTCGAGAGCGCTACGACGACCAGCATGAAGGGCCAGGGGGAGTGGATCCGCACGGCGTTGAAGGCCGAGGTCGCCACCCACTTCGCGGCGCCGGTGGACACCAGCGCGTCCCCCATGGCGAGGGTGGCCGCCATCAAAGACCAGCAGCGACCAGGGGGCCTTGGCCAGGGCCTTGCGCAGAGCCACCGAGCCGTAACCGGGCAGTGAGGTCACCAGGACCCCCAGGAGGGCCACGATGGCCGGGTCGATCCCGTGCAGGGGCCTCGGTGCACCACAGCACCACGACCGTGCCGACGAGCAGGGCGGCCCGGTTCTCGGCCTGGGTCAGGGGGCCTGTGACCGGGGTCGGGGATGCCTCCGCGAGGTCGGCGATGTCGACGCGCACCCGACGGCGCATATCCTCCCTGCGGGTGAACAGCCACACGATGAGCTCGGTGGACAGGGTGGCTGGACAGGGCCGCCAGGGGCAGGCCCAGCAGCAGCCAGCCGGCGAAGGAGAACTCCTGCCCACCGGCCGAGGCCACGATGTGGGAGGTCACCAGGTGGGCTCCCGCCCCCAGGAAGGAGCCGACCGCGGACAGCAGGATGACAGTGGGGAAGATGATCGACAGGGGCGTGGATGAGCCGCTTGCGGGAGGCCGCCAGGGCGTCGTCGTCGCCCGACCCGGTGCGCAGCGCGCCGGCCAGGGCCGTGTACACCGGCAGCAGCAGGGCGGCCCGCCCCGAGGTGGAGGGGGCCGCGAAGACGGTGGCGACGATCGCGGCCGTCACTAGGGTGGAGCAGGATGCGCGGGTGGTCGGTGCCGGTCACCAACCAGGCCGCCAGGCGGCCCGTCAGGCCCGAGGCGCTCACCCCGACGGCGATGACGAAGGCCGCTACCAGCAGCCAGATCGTGTCGTCGCCGAGGCTGGCGAACATCTCGTCCGGGCTCAGGGCGCCGGTGAGGACCAGGGCGGTGGCGGCCCCCAGGGAGATGTAGGGTGTCGTCCACGCTCGTGAAGGCCCAGGCCCACACTGAGGGCGATGAAGATGATGAGGGTGAGTGCGCCGGTGACGGTCAGGGCTCCCCTCGGTGCCGCCGGCGCGCCAGGCGGCCACGCCCACGGTCGCGCACAGGCACACGGCGAGGGCGGCGGAGATGATGCGCCGCCACGGCAGGCGTCGGGCCGGGAGCCGGCTCGCCGCTCCCGGCCAGGGAGAGCGGTCGGGTCTCGCGCATGGTGGGCACATCGGTCTCGAAGGAGACGACGGCGTCAGTCGTGGTGGTCATGAGCCGGCCTCCTCTCCCGAGTCGCCGTGCGCGCGGTCATCGTGGGCGCGGTCGTCGCGGGCACCGTCATCGCGGGCACCGTCGTCGTGGGCGGCCGCCGGCTCACCGCCGCTCACCCGGGGCGCCGTGTCCGCCGAGGTGCGCGAGGGGCGGGTCGTGGCCGGGGAGACGACGACGGCGGGATCATGGTCCGAGGAGAGCTCCAGGAGCTGTCGGCCGGGATGCGCAGGCCGACGGTGGCGCCCCTGACCCGAGGCGGAGACCGCGAAGACGGTGCCGTCGTGGGCGTCGGCGATGGCCCGCACGATGGCCAGACCCAGCCCGCTGCCGCGTGGCCTCGCCGTCGGCCTCGCCGTGTGTGAAGCGCTCGAAGAGCCAGTCGACGTCGTCGTCAGCCAGTCCGGGGCCCTCGTCGGTTACGGAGATCTCCAGCCCGCTGCGGCCGTAGCCGTCGGTGCCGGGGGGCGACGGTGAGGGTCAGAGGGCCGTCGCCGTGCTGCAGCCCGTTGCGGGCGAGGTGACCGGTGGCCTGACGCAGGCGCTCGACGTCGAGTGTGGCCGTGCCGCGGCCCTGAGGTCGAAGCTCCAGCGGCCCGGGGCCATGGCCTCGACGTCGTCGAGCAGGGTGCGGGCCAGCTCGGAGACCTCGACGTCCGGGGTGAGGGTGGGCGAAGTCGCGCCGTTCGGCCTGGGTGAGGGACTGGAGGTCGTCGAGGACCCGCTGCAGCTCGGCGATCTGGGCGCGCTGCTGGAGGACGGTGCGGGTGGCCGGCTGGCTGGCCAGGCGTGCGTCCATGACGGCCAGGGGGCCTGAGATCTCCTGGTGGGCGCGCAGGGACGAACTGGGTCTGGCCGTCGAAGGCCTCCTGAAGGCGGTCCAGCATGCCGTTGAACGCCTCGGTCAGGCCGGCGATGTCGTCGCGCCCCTGACGGGTAGGCGGCGGTTAAGGTCCTGGGTGGAGACGGAGGCGGCCGCGGTGCGCAGGTCGTGCAGGGGACGCAGGATCTGGCGGGCCACGAGCAGCCCGACGACGCCGGTGAGGACCAGGACGGCCGCGCTGATGCCGACCATGAGCCAGATCGTGGCGTTGAGCTGGTCCACGCGGGAGGCGGTGAAGCTCATGGTGATGACGGACAGGTGCTGGGAGGGATTGTCGGGCTCGAGCTCGACCCGGGCCCAGCGGACCTCCCCGCTGCCGTAGCTGGTGGCGCCCGACGGCGACTGCAGCATCTTGACGAACAAGGGGTCCGTGCTGGTCAGGTTCAGGTTTGGGGCGGAGGCGCCGGAGGCCTGGGTGGCTTTGCCGGTGGCGTGGTTGTAGATGATGACGGCCTCGCGGTCGGTGAGCTGCTGGCCGTCCCGGTGAGACCTCCATGAGGCGGGTGGTGGAGGTGAAGGGCTTGGAGGTCCGCGGGTCGACGCCGGTGGAGGCGAAGTTCTGCAGCTCCTTGACCTCGTGGGTGACGTCGGCGTTGGCGGAGCGGGAGATGTCCGCCATGAGAGTGGAGCGTACGGAGACGATCATGCTGGTCAGCCCCAGGGCGACGACGAACAGCATCCAGGCGACGATGCGCAGCCGGGCGGGCACGGAGGGGCCGGAGACCGGGTCGCCGGCCAGCGGGGGGCGGAGACGAGGGGACGGTGGTCATCGGCATCAGCTCCCTTGGCCAGCAGAGGTCAGGTGGACCGGGCTGGGCTGCGCGGGCGGGCCGGGGACGACGGCCATGAACTCGGCGGCCAGCGCCAGCGCCACCGGGACGAGCATGAGCAGGGCCAGGGCGAGGATGCGGCGTGAGGTGTTCATGCCTCAACTGTCACGAGGCAGTCCTAGAACGACTATAAGTGAGTATGAGAGTTCTCTTATGTTGAATAGACTAATGAAGCAGCAATGTTTGTAGGTCTTTGATAATGGTTGGGATGCTGCTCGGGGCGAGGAGGTACTTGTCCCGCGAGGACTGCGTCTTCCCACAGATCACTGGGGTCTGACTGTCGTCATGAGCGGGAAAGGTACGTTCTCGGTGCGAAGGTACGTCCTCGATGCGCGCGGCCGGCAGCGCGGAATGTCCCCGCCGCATTGTCATGGGCCTGGCGTTGTCATCATCTGTGGACAGTTCGCGGTCTGCGGGTCCTGGGAGACGAGGCGGCCGCCTAGGGTTGATCCGCGGGACGTCCCGACGGCGTCCCAGCGATACCGGCGGATTTCGCAGGGTGAGAGGACGGCGCAGGGCCATGGCAGCTCGACGTGAACGGACGCAGTCGGGACCGGTCGGCTCAACCAGTGCGGGGACGCACAACCGGGGACCTCGGTGGCCTGGGCGGCGCGGATGGGGAGGGAGGCGTCGTCGGCGTCGGAGGCGAAGGTCGGGCCCGGCCGCTGTGGAGGCGCGCGATCTGCACAAGTCCTTCCCGACCCCCGGCGGGGAACCGATCGAGATCCTGCACGGCATCTCCTGCGCCATGATGCCGGGGCGGGATGACGGCGCTGGTCGGACCCCAGCGGCTCGGGCAAGTCAACGGCGCTGCTGTGCCTGGCCGGGCTGGAGCCGGCGACGTCGGGGCGCGTCTCGCTCATGGGGCGCGACCTCGGCGGGCTCCCGGCGGCGCGGGTGGCCGAGCTCTACCGCGACCGGGTGGGCTTCGTCTTCCAGGCCTACAACCTCGTGCCCTACCTGACGGTGCGGGAGAACATCACGATCTCCGACACCCTGGCCGGCCGGCGGCCCCGACTCGGTGACGGGTGCGGGAGGTCCTGGCCGGGACTGGGACTGGAGTCGCGCGCCGACGCGGTCGCGACCACGCTCTCGGGCGGTGAGCAGCAGCGCGTCGCCCTGGGGCCGGGTCCTCTACCGCCGTCCCACCGGTCGTCTTTCGCCGACGAACCCACCGGGGCCCTCGACACCCGATCGGCCGCCTTCGTCCTGGCCGAGCTGCGGCGCCTGGCCGACGACGGGGCCGCCGTCGTCCTCGTGACGCACGACCTGGGGGCCGCGGCCCTGGCCGAGAGCGTGCTCATCATGCGCGATGGCCGCATCGTCGACCGCCGCTGCGGTGCCACCCCCGACGAGCTGCTGGTCGCCGTCAACCAGACGGGAGCTGCGGCATGACCCGCTACACGCTGCGCGCCCTGGCCGCCCAGTGGCGGGCCTGGTCGGGGAACGGTGGCGGTGCTGGCCCTCGCCGCGGGGCTCATCAACGTCTGCCTGGTGCACCGCATGACCGTCACCCGGCCCGACGTCGTCGCCGCGGCGCGGGCGGCGGGAGTGGACCCGGCCGAGCTCGTCGTTCCCGGTATCTCGGTCGCCTTCTACACGGCGATGGTGACGGTTCCGGTGGTGGCCGTCGTCGGGCAGTCCTGCGTGCAGGCACTGCGCACGAGCTGGGCCCTGTGGAGACTGGCCGGTGCCCTGCCCCGCCAGGTGCTCGCCGCCGTCCTCGCCACCGTGGCGGTGCTAGGCCTGGTGGCCTGTGTGCCCGGGATTCTGCTGGGGCAGGTGGCGGCCCAGCCCTTCGCCTCGGTGCTCACCCGCCTGGCGGCCGCGCGCATGGGGCGCATCGAGGTCGCCCAGACCCCGACGACGCTCCTGCTCACCGTGGTGGTTGTGGTCGCTGTCGCGGTCCTGGGGGCCGTGGGCCCGGCGCGCGCCGCGGTGAGGACGCCCGCCGTGGAGGCGGTTCGCGACGCCGCCCCGGGCGGGCGACGGCGCATGGGTGTGGGGCGACGGATCCTGGCCGGACTGTGGGCGCTCGCATCCGCGGGGCAGCTGCTCGTCGCCTTCCTGGCCCCGCCCGGGAAGAAGATCGACGGATGGCCGACCGGTGGGGGCCAGGCAATCCTGGCGTCCCTCCTGCTCGCGGTCCTCGTGGTGCTGCTCGCACCCGCGCTCATCCCGGGACTGCTGCGGCTGTGGTCGGCGCCGCAGGCGCGGCTGGGTGGGCCGTGGCTCATCGCGCGCCGTTCGGCGCTGTGGCGCAGCGAGTCGTCGGCGAGTGCCATCGGCCTGCTGGCCCTGGCGATCTCCTTCACCGCGGCACTCACGACCAGTCTCGCCACGGGGCGAGGCGGTGGTGGAGGCGGCGCACCTGAACGTAACCATCAACCAGGTGGACTCACTGGTGCTGGCGACGATCCTCGGGGTGGAGGCGCTACTGGGGGCCGTGGCCGTCGTCGGCATGTCCTCCCGGTCCCGGCAGCGTGAGCTCGCGGTGCTGCGCTGCGCCGGGGAGCACAGTGCGCGGCGTGCGCCGGCAGGTGGTCATCGAGGCGGCGCTGTACGTGGGGACGGCGCTGCTGATCTCGCT
>BNJT01001789.1_pt1 | contig 84622 bp, 133 predicted proteins | sample 8540491 | NCBI WGS metagenome assembly BNJT01 (sample SAMD00202455, study PRJDB9452) | human saliva metagenome | host: Homo sapiens | reverse complement strand
CGTGGGCACGACGCCGCCGTCGCCGCTGTCTCCCCATGCCCCAGCCCATCGCCTCCTCGTGGCTGCGCGCTGGAGGCGCTGGGGAGGCGCTCTGGCGCTGTCAGGCACGGCTTCGCGACGTTACCCGGATCGCGGCCTCGGATCCGACTGTGGTCTGCCATCATCGTGGGCAATGCCGGGCCCGTGGCCGATCTGCTGCGCCAGATCGGTGCCGACCTGGGCGCGCGCTGATCAAGGAGCATCGAGGCGGCTGCCTGCAGGCCGGACGCTCCGAGCACACGGCCCCCGGCGCGGCGCACACGATGACTCCCGGGGCCGTCGGCGCTGTCGCGACGTCAGCGGCCGGGAGCACAGGTCGCGCCCGCATCCCCGCAAGCACGGCGGGGCGCCGCGCCGTTGTGCCGAGGTCAGGTCCTCGTGCCCGACGCCGCCGGTGAGCTCGGTCGGCTCTTCTCCGATATCGGCGCCGCCGGTATCAATATCGAGGACTTCTCCTGGAGCACTCAGCCGGCCAGAGTGCCGGGATTGCGCTCATCTCCGTCCTACCGGCGGCCGTCCAGCGGCTGGAGGCGCTGGACGCCCAGGGATGGCGCGTCGTCAGTTAGAGACTGACGAGCGGCGGTGATTGAGCCGTCAAGCCATGCCTGGTGCCCGTGAAGCAGTGGGGTTCGGGACTTGAGAAGCGAGGAGCTGCGGCAGGCTGGCCGTCTGAACCTCTCTGCGTAAGAACGCGGACGCGCCGTCCGGGCAAATCCTCGACAAGCCATGCGTGCAACACGTCGAGGCTTCTCCGTGGGGACCATCCTGTTTTGCTGTCCAGGACAGTCGGCCCAGTGTGTCCTTGTCAGGGGCCTGAAACTCTGTGACGTGAGCTGCCAGGAGGGGAATCAAAGGTGCTGAAGAGAAATAGAGGCCTTCCTGCAGGAGCGGGGCCTCCGCCATCAGGGAAGGTTGCGCCAGCTACGTTGTCGTAGTATCCTTCCCATTCGGAGATGTCAATCAGGTAGTGCCAGACCTGTGCAGCGGAAAGGTCTGCGACAATGACTGACCTCATTGAGACGAAGTTGTCAGCGTTACCCGGCGTGTAACGGGGAGGCCAGGTGATGCGTTCTGTTTTGAGTCATGGTTTCCCGATCTTCCTTCTTCCAGTTCGTTCAGGCAGACGCTGAGGTGAGGTACGTACAAATACATGCCTCCTTCCGCCTACTGAGTCGAGGGCGGATCACAAGTCTCTGGCACACCTACAGTGTGAATAGTCACCTCAGTCACCTGTGTCAGTACTCATGGGGGCTGATCCGCGGTATCGCACCGGAGTATGGGACACTTGGCGAGTTCATGACCCGGGAATCGGACCCTGCTGGAGGACTTACCATGGAATCGTCGTCGCGATCGACCGAGGCCGAGCGGATCGGGCAAGTCCACCGTCTCGCGGCGCGTGCGCAGCCACGCTCGGCCTGGCGCTACCTCGGACACCGGCGCCATGTGCCGGGCGGCGCCTACGGTGGTGCGAGCACAGGGTTGACCTGGACGACGAGGCCGCCGTCGCCGACGCCGTTGCTGCGATGCCGTTGCACATGGGGCTGGATCCGAGCACCCCACCTTCACCGTCGGACGGAACTGACGTGTCGGCCGCGATCCGCGACCCGCACATCGCCTCGGTCGTCTCAAGGTCGCCACCAACCTCGATGTCGCGCTGGGTTGGCGCGCCGTCAGCGCGACATCATCCGATTCGAGGGCGACCGGGCGCACCGCTCTTTCTCGGGGAGCAGGCATCGTGGCCGAGGACGCGACATCACCACCGTCATCGCCCCCGATGCCGACGTCCGCCTGCTCGTGACCGCCTCAGAGGAGGCCCGCCTGATGCAGCGCGCCGGGGACCTGGAGGACCCGCCAGCTAGGCGCAGGTGGACGCCGACGCCCTGCGCGACCAGGTGGTGCGTCGCGACCGCGACGACTCCACGGTCTCCCAGTTCCTCACCGCGCCCGAGGCGTCACCCTGGTGGACACCTCGGAGATGAGCCCTGGAGCAGTCCGTCGAGCGGGTCCTGGACCTCATCGAGAGGGCCGCCGACTCCGCTGCTCGGCGACGCGGAGGAGGATCTGAGGCTGCCAGGCCATGCGTGAGGCCTGAGCGACTACTGAGCTCGATGAGGAGGACCTCAGCTCTTCTGGAGGCGGACGGTGAGCTTCCAACCGGTGACCGCACCGAGCCAGGCTGCCAGTCCTGGCCGTCGTCGGTCGGCCCAACGTGAGCAAGTCGACTCTGGTCAGCCCGGGTTTCTGGGCCGCCGCAAGGGCCGTCGTCCGACACCCCAGTGTCACCCGCGACCGGGTCTCCTACCGGGCCGAGTGGGCCGAGGCGCCGCTTTACCATCGTCGACACCGGCGGCTGGGAGGTGGACGTGGCCGGTCTCGACGCCGCCGTGGCCACGCAGGCAGAAGTTGCCGTCGAGGATGGCCGACGCCGTCCTGCTCGTCGTCGATTGCAGGTCGGGATCACCGAGACCGATGCGCGTGGTGCGGATGCTGCGCCGTAGCGGCAAGCCCGTGGTTCTGGCCGCCAGCAAGGTCGACTCCCCGGCGCAGGAGGGACGCCGCCCGCCCTGTGGAACCTGGGTCTGGGCGAGCCTTCCGGTCTCGGCCCCTGCACGGCCGGGGCAGCGGCGAGGTCCTCGACGCCGTCATGCAGGGTTCTTCCGGAGGTCTCCGCCGTTGCCGCCGCAGCCCCTGAGGGCGGCCTGCATCGCATGTTGCCCTTGTGGGACGGCCCAATGTCGGCAAGTCCTCTGCTGAACTCCATCGCAGGCAGGGGGCGCGTCGTCGTCAATGAGACCGCCGGTACTACCGGGACCCGGTCGACGGATCATCGAGCGACGGGCGCCAATGGGTCTTCGTCGACACCGCCGGGATCCGCCGGCGCGTCAAGCAGTCACGGGGCGCGACTGCTACGCGGTCCTGCGCGCGCGAGCCATCACGATCAAGGCCGAGGTCGCCGTCGTCGCTTCTGGACGCCTCGAGCCGATCAGCGAGGCAGGATGTGCGCGTCGTCCAGCAGGTCGTCGACGCAGGCCCGCGCCCTGGTCCTGGTCAACAACAAATGGGACCTGGTGGACGAGGAGCGTCAGAAAGATGCTCCTGTGGGAGGTCGAGCACGACCTGGCCCATGTCTCCTCGGGCCCCATATCCAACCTGGCCGCCCGGACGGGGATGGCACACCAACCGGCTCTGTGCGTGCCCTCGAGCGCCGCCCCTGGAGGGCTGGACCACGCGTGTGCCCACGGGCCCGGCTCAGCAGATTCCTGGGCCAGCTGCAGTCCGCGACCCCGCACCCGGTGCGCGGTGGTAAGCAACCCTGCATCCCTCTTCGCCAGCCCAGGTTCAGTTGGCCCCGCCCAGGATCGTCATCTTTTACACGCACCGGCTTCCTCGACGCCGGCTACCAGCGCTTCATCGAGCGCCGCCCGCTGAGGAGTTCGGCTTCACCGGCACCCCCATCCAGATCCGGGGGTGCGCGTGCGCGGAAGCGCTGCAGCGGCGCTGGGCCTTGAACGAGGCTCGAGTTGCCAGCCGCGGCCTGCTCCTTCTCTTTTTGGGCCCATGTGGCGACACGCGCCGCGCTCTCCTCCTCGGACGGGTCCTCGACCCGGGTCTGACCGCCCACCGCACGCCGAAGGGGTCGCGGATGGAGCGAACCTGTCCCCGGACACGAAGGTGTCGAGCGGTTCCAGCAAGGTCGCGCCGGCGGCAGTAGCCCTGCTCAACGACGGCGTCGACGTCCGGGCAGTACAGGCCGATCGAGTAGCAGACCGGCTCGTCCGACGGGGTCGCGACCAGATCGGACAAGGCGGACGGCTCACCGATCTGGACCCTGCCGTGACCGAAGTCGAGCTCCGCGTGGACGACCGCCCCTCCATCTCAGACACTGTCCACGATGCGCGCCCCGAAGACGTCACGGTAGAACCGAAGCGCCCGGTCGGCGCCGTCAATGGCCAGAAACGGTGTGATGCTGGTGAATCCGTGCGGAGTCCCGTTAGTCGTGTACTGACCGGTTGCTCCGGATACGTTGCGTGTACTCATGTCAACGACTGTAAGAACGAAGAAATGCCTTCGCTTGAAGATCTGCGACAGTTCCGGAAAGGTGAGGAACCGTGCCCGAGACGACCGCTGATCAACGGGGGATCCTCTACCCCTCCAGGCTTCCGACCTTTCACCGCGAGCCTGTCTCCGAGGCACTGGCCGACCGCGTCCGCTGGATCTGGATTCCGCGCTGGAACCTGCCCGCAGGACAACGGGACCGGCAGGAGGTTCTCCCGTTCCCCGCTTGTAACCTCGTGGTTGAACCGGACAGCATCACTCTGCACGGCCCGACGACGAGCATCTCCTATCGCGAGCTGGAAGGCCGGGGGTGGGCGGTCGGCGCCCTCCTACGTCCCGCTGGGGCTGGTGCCCTATGCTCCCCGTCCCTGATTCGGAATTCCCATCGAACGCTCGAGGACCCTGATCTGAAGACCACCGTCGCCGGCGCTATGACGGATACGAACACGACGAGGGGTGAACAGCGTGCCGCCAACGCCCTGGCAGCCTGGGTGGCGCAACATACCGGGCCGCCACAAGCGATGGCGCTTATGGCCAACCGGATGGAGGACGTCGTCGCCTCCGACAGAAGCATCCTGCGCGTCGATCAGCTGGCGAGACGCCTCGATCTTTCCATCCGAAGTCTGCAACGCCTCTGTAAGAAGTACATCGGCCTGCCCCCACTCGCAGTGATCAGACGCTACCGGCTCCAAGAAGCGGCACAGCGGCTCCGGGAGGATCCTTCTGTCACCGTTGCGCAGGTGGCCGCCGAGCTCGACTACGCGGACCACGCCCACCTGACTGCCGACTTCCGACAAGTCCTGGGCTTCTCACCGAGCCTGTACCGACAGCAGACCATCAGCGATCGTCAGGCTCTCAGTGACCGGTATCGGGCTCGAGCCTCTGGGGTAGCCGCTCGATGCCAGATCAGAGCGAAGCTCCACCATGCCGTCCAGGGTGCTCAGAGTCATCAGCACGCTCAGCGCCAGCAGTGCGCAGGAGACCTGCACCCAGCGCGTCGTGCGGTGCCGTCGCATCTGGACCAGCACCCACACATCGGCTGCAGCCAGCAGGAGGTCATGACTCCCAGCAACAGGATGGCCGGGTTCTTGTCACAACCTGCTGGTCTGACCGAGGCACTCACGTCTTCCGGGGGACACGCGAGGGGAGCTCGTGGGTGTTCTGCCAGCTGGTCGTTGCGATGACGCCCTATTGCCAGTGACACAAAACGCGACAACCGTTCCGAGGCAGGTGAGTGTCAGAGGCAGCCCACGCCCTGTTCTCCTGAGGCCGGCTGAAGAAGGTTCCATCGCCTCATCGTACAGGGCAGCCGTTTGGATCCGCGCCGGCGCGTCAAAAGCCAGCAGGACGCCGCGAGCGTGAGAACGTTTGGCGCCGAGGTGGCGCGCGGCTGCAGCAGCATAGACTGTAGCCATGCTGAATCGGTTGACCCCACCACCACGCCCGCCTGGAAGCGCCTCACCGAGCTCCACGACTCCATGACTCCCGGACCTGCGCGCCTGGTTCGCCGACGACCCGAGCGCGCCGAGCGCTTCTCCTACGAGCTGGGGGACCTCTACGTCGACCTGTCCGAGAACCTGCGTGACCGACGACGTCCGCGACGCCCTGGCTCGAGCTCGCCGACCAGGTGGACGTCCCGGGCCGCCGCGATGCCATGTACGCCGGCGAGCACATCAACATCACCGAGGACCGCGCCGTCCTCCACGGCCCTGCGCCGCCCTGTAACCTGATTCCTGACCGTGGACGGGCAGGGACGTCGTCCTCGACGTCCACGAGGTCCCTGGAAGATCTACGCCTTCGCCCGCCGTGTTCGCTCGGGGGAGTGGATGGGCATCACCAGCTGAAGCCCATCAGACGGTGGTCAACATCGGCATCGGCGGCTCCGACCTCGGGGCCGTCATGGTCTATGAGGGCTCTCAAGCCCTACGTGCAAAAGGGCCTTCAGTGCCGCTTTCATCTCAACATCGACCCCACCGACTGCGCGGGAGAAGGTCGCGAGATCTCGACCCCGAGACGACCCTGTTCATCATCGCCTCTAAGACTTTCACCACTCTAGAGACCCTCACCAACGCCCGCATGGCCCGCTGACTGGTTCCTGGCCGCTCTGAAGGGCAAGAGCATCGAGACCGACGGCGCCATCGCCAAGCGCTTCGTAGCCGTGTCCACCGCTCTGGACAAGGTCGCCGAGTTCGGCATCGACCCGGCCAACGCCTTCGGCTTCTGGAACTGGGTGGGTGGACGCTACTCGGTGGACTCCGCCGTCGGCACGGTTCTGGCTGTGACCATCGGCCCGAGAACTTCGCCGACTTCCTCTCCGGCTTCCACACCGTCGACGAGCATTTCGCCACCAGGGCTGGCTGAGAACGTCCCCATGCTCATGGGCCTGCTCAACGTCTGGTACGTCAACTTCTTCTGAGGCCGGCTCCCGCCGTCCTGCCCTACGCCCAGTACCTGCACCGTTTCGCCGCCTACCTCCAGCAGCTCACCATGGAGGTCCAACGGCAAGTCCGTGCGCTGGGACGGCAGCCCCGTGACCACCGAGACCGGCGAGGTCTTCTGGGGCGAGCCGGGCACCAACGGCCAGCACGCCTTCTACCAGCTCATCCACCAGGGCACCCAGCTCATCCCCGCGGACTTCATCGCGGTGGTCAACCCCGCTCACCCACCAAGGACGGGGAGTGGACGTCCACGAGCTGTTCCTGTCCAACTCACCTGGCTCAGACCGCCGCGCTCGCCTTCGGCAAGACCGCCGAAGAGGTACGTGCGGAGGGAACTCCCTGAGGAGATCGTCCCGGCCCGCGTCTTCACCGGCAACAAGCCGACCACCTCGATCCTCGCCCCGGCACTGACTCCCTGCGGTCGTCGGCCAGCTCATCGCCCTCTACGAGCACATCACCTTCACCCAGGGCATCGTGTGGGGCATCGACTCCTTCGATCAGTGGGGTGTCGAGCTCGGCAGAAGCTGGCCCTCAGAGATCGCCCCGCCGTCCAGGGAGACGAGGCATCTCTCAGAACCAGGACGCCCTCACCCAGAGGCTCATCAACCGCTATCGCGGCCTACGTCGGTAGCCCGATGCGGAACGAGAACGACGGCGACTCGGTCCCGATGGACCCGCACGAAGACGCTCCAGCACATCCACGTGCGTGTGGCAGGTGCGGCGGATGCATCATGTGCCGGCCGCCTGCTGTTCGACTTCAACACTGAGTTCGACACCCGACGCCCTCGGCGCAGGACTTCACCTCCAGGTTCCAGACGATGCTGGAACGTCAGGACGTCCTGGTGCTGGTGGCTGAGGATAGCAGCACTGACGACCTCACGGGCAGTGGGCTCGGTCATCTGACCTTGCGTCCCACACCTTATGGCGACGGGGCCGATCTGCTGAGCTCGAGGAACTCTATGTGCAGCCGGAACTGCGCAACCGCGGCGTCGGCTCCCGGTTGCTCCTGGAGGCGCTGGAACAGGTGAGACAACGGTGCGCGCTCGAGATGCGCATCGGCGTCGATGAGGCCGATCGTGAGGCACGACGGTTCTATGAGCGGCACGGCTTCCGGAACACGGAGCCCGGCGAGACCAGCCGAATGCTCTGTTATGTCAGCGATCCACTACCGCTGGGGAGGACATGATGAAAGGGTCAGCGCCGACGAGCTGCGTGGCCGGCTCGAGACGGAGAAGGACCTGGTGGTCGCTTGACGTGCGAGAGCCGGACGAGGTGGCGCAAGCAGCTATTTCCGGATCGGTCAACATGCCGCTAGGGGCAGGGTAGTCGATCGGATGAGCGAGCTCGACCCGGCCAGGCCCACTGCAGTCATCTGTGCCGCCGGCGTGCGCTCCGCCAAGGCGATCGAGGCGCTGACTACGGCTGGCTACGCCGGCGAGCTGGTCAATGTCACCGGTGGCATGAAGGCCTGGCTGAGCCGAGTAGCCCCGACAGTCAACGCTGAGCAGCACTCTGGACGGTCCCGGACTCGCGTGATTCGAGACCGTCCGGTCCCAGCTTCAGTCTCCGAGGGCGTGAGCGCCGAAGCAACTCCTCAACCGTGCGCAGCACGCCGTCCTCGGTGTTGGCCGGTGCCGTGAAGGCGGCCGCTGCGTGGATGCCGGGGTGAGCGTTGCGCATGGCGAAGCCCAGGTCCGCGTGCTCGTAGAGGTCCAGATCGTTGAGGTAGTCACCGAAGACAGCCGTCTGCTCGGAAGGATCCCAACCTGGCCTGAAGCGCCGCCAGTGCGCGTCCCTTCGAGGCCTGCGGGGACGTCATATCCACCCAGTGCAGACCGGACACGGCGGTTTGAACATTCGGGAACCGCCGCGGTCAGCGCCTGCGAGCTTCCGTTCTCAACGTCGTCGAAGTCGAAGACGGCGACCTTTGAGCACCTCATCCAGGGGACGGTCATGAGGTCGTCAACGACCTCCAGCGCTTCATAGTACAGCCGGGCCTGAGCCAGGAAGGCGGGGTCGGATCGCTCGATGTAGGCGCAGCGTTTGCACGCCACCACTGCGCCGACGTCGTAGCCGGCACTCGCCAGCTCCCGAGTTGTGACGACGGCGGTAGCGGCGTCCTCGGCGCTGATGGTATCGGAGTGAATCTCCTCGTTCCCGTGGACGGCGAGGGGCCCCGCTCTCCGCGATGATCGGTGAGTCATCAACGGTATGACCCAGAACTGCACGGAGGTTGGCTAGCTGCCGGCCCGAAGCGGGGGTGAAGACGATGCTGTCCTCACGCATCTGGGCAACGACCTCGGGACAAGCCGGCAGGAACGCGCCCGTTGCCATCGATGAGGGTACCGTCCATGCGTCTGCTGACGACGAGGCGGAGATCGATCTCGGCGGCAGCGGTGCAAGGAACTCTGGTTCAAGGGGTAGACGCTTTCAGCATATCTATCCTCTCAAGGCCGGCATCTCGATGTGAGGACATGACGGGCGCCCGTTCTCCAACATAATTCGGTGGAGAGCGGGCGTCCGTCAGAGGAACGACTCCTGGTGTACCTGGGCCTCAGTTAGTGTCAGCTCAGCTCTGGCGGCGACGCATGACGAGGAAGGCGCCGGAGCCCGAGCAGACCGGCGGCGATGACCGCGACGGCGATGCTTTCGGACCGGTGGTGACCAGCGCGGGCTTCGTCGGAGTGGTGGAGGGCTTGGGAGCGGCGACCGTAGGCGTCGAGGACGGCTTGGCCGGGGTTGCGTGGGTGGTCGTCGTGGTGGCCGGAGCCGATGGTGTCGGCGTGGCCTTAGGGGAGTCGCCGTTGCCGGAGGAGCCGTCGGAGCGGGAGGGAGCTGTCGGAGTGGAAGGAGTCGTCGAAGTGGAGGAGTCGTCCTGGTAGACGGCGTGGACGGGGTGTGGTCTCCGGGGTCGGTGTCGTCGTGAAGGAGTGGTGGTGGCTGGTCGGCGGGCGGTGGTGTCGGCGGCGGGTGGTGTCTGGTCGGGCGTGAACGGGATGTTGCCGCTGTAGCCGGCGAAGTTCTGGGTGGCGTACCAGCTGCCGCTGTTGGGGTTCTGGGCGATTCCGATTCCGATGATGTTCGCATTCGGATCGGTCATGTTCTTGTAGTGGCCTGGAGATTGAGCCACTGCTCGAAGAGCTGAGCACCGGTGTCGCCTCCGGCTCCGCGCATGGCCACGTTCTCCGAGACGCGGTGTAGTTCTTATCAGTCTTGTACCCGTCGAAATCGCTGTAGAACTCGGGGCGGTGGCTCATGGTGCTCGGTCTCGGCCTGCTGCTCGGACCAGTCCTGAGCGACGGCGTCGAACTCCTGGTAGCGGGTGCACGGGCTGGAGATTCAGGTTGCGGCGGAGCTCGTTGACCTTGTTCAGGATGGTGTTGGCGTACTGAGCCCCTCCGCGGGACACCTGACGGGAACCGCTGCAGCAGCGGCTGGTGCGCCCTGAGGAGCGGCCGGAGCGGCCAGTGCGGTTGAAGAGGCCGTCAGCGGCACGACGGCGAGCGCAGCTGCGGCGATGACGCGCTTGATGTTCATGTGTCGTTCTCTGATCGGGGTGGATGGGGAGAGCATCAGGGATGGATGTGGGAGTACACAGTCGGCTCTGCAGCAACTGGCTATGAACCGGCGGGCAGGATGCTGTGAATCATCCTTGATGTCGGAGTTCACTCAACCACAGATGCCGGGCCTATGCATGTAATTTGATTGTGACATTTCTGACCGAGCTTGTCGGGCTGGCCGGACTGGGGATCGACTGTGCGGCGTACCCGCTTATGTCGCAAGGTTTCAGCGGAAAGTCGATGTCACTAGGATCGGATTGAGGAATCGCATCTCCTCGCCGCTTTACTCGGAGTGTAACCATCGGCAGCTGCTCCGCCTGGGTCGGGAGAGGAGAATAGGCTTCATGGCTGTTACAGAAGATGCGAATGAGGCGAATGTTGATTGGAATCGAAGTATAAGAATGCAGCTATAGCCTCGCCAACGCGTAATCGCCAACGAAAAAATCCGCACCGATACCGAGTGCGGATTATGATCTGGTCGGGCTGGCGGGATTTGAACCCACGACCCCTTGACCCCAGTCAAGTGCGCTACCAAACTGCGCCACAGCCCGTCGACTCGCGGCATCCAACCGCTGCAACGAGTAGAACCCTCAACCCATGAAGCGGCTCCTTCAGAAATCTGGCAGCGGTGAGGCCCGCTCACCCCACCCGGGTCAGTGTGGTCATCCCTGATGACGGCCGCCTCCCATGAGAGCGTCGAGCTGACGTCTCTCCTTCTTCGTGGGGCCGACCAGCGCCCCGGTCCCGGATGACAGCGGCAGGCGCATCCAAGGGAGACGGACGCGGGGAGAGGAATCGATGTACGCGGTGCGGGCAATCGGGCGCACCCACCCGTCTTGGTGAGGATCCGGGTAACCGTAGAAGCCGGTCGAAAGCCGTCGACGCGGTAGCGGACCTCGTCTCCTACCGAGACGTGCTGGGCTCGGCTTGGCGGTCTCACCATCATGCGCACGTGCCCCTGCCCTTGCAGGCACTCGTCGCAGCCGAGCGGGACTTGATCTGCCGCACGCTCCACAGCCAGACGTCGATACGTAGCCGACGTCCGGTCCGCTCGGGTCACTGCTGCTACGGGATGCGGGCTGAGAACGAGCTGCCATGGGGGTCATCCTAGAGGTCAGGTTCAGCCTGCTTCAACGATGTGTCCCGGGCCTCGCTCACGTCGCCGTGTTCTGCGCCGGCGGGAGAGCCCTCCTCGAGCGATGAGTCCCACCCCAGCAGCGAGGGCGCCGAGCGCCGCCAGCGCCGAGTAGGCCGGAGAGCGCCATGGGCTGGAGCCCATCTCCTGACGGTGCGCGTCGCCCGCTCCGGCAGGGCCCCCGGCTCCCTGCCACCGGGCCAGCAGCGGTCGGTCAGAGTCGAGTGCAGGGCCTGCTCGTCCGCCTGGGGCAGGCCGAGACCGTAGCGCCGGCTACTGAGACGAACCGACGTGCGTAGGTGCAGCGGTAGGAGTCGTTGACCGGCCACCACCCTCCGGGGCCGGTGGGATTCCAGCTGCCGGTATCGGTGGATCCGACGGGGCAGGTCGCTGGACCCGCAGCGCCCTTGGCCTGATTGGCCTCGCCGTCGACCGCGATGAGATTCAACGGGTCGTTGGCGGCCAGCAGCCTGCGTGCGCTCGTCCCACTGCCAGGCGCCGTGGGCGTAGAGGTAGTTGAGAGGCACCACGTGGTCGATCTGGACGGCGGCGGAGGTGTCCTGACCACGCTTGAAGGCGATCTTCTTCCCGGTGTAGGGGTCCTGGAGGGTGCCGGCCCAGACAGTGGCGTCCGGACACACCCCGCGCCCCGGCCATGCCCCTCCTCGCGATCTGCACGCCGTCGGCCCGGGAGAAGTCGGCGTCAGCAGATCCCGAGCCAGGATCTCATTGCGGGTATCGCAGCCGTCACCGTCGACGTCCGTCCATGCCTCGCCGAACCATCCGGTGCGGGAGCCTCCCTCGCCCCAGGACCGCGAGGCAGGGGGACGTCGCTCGGCAACCCGACAGCTCCTCGAGAGAAGCTTTGGGGGACGGGATAAGGTCGCCGCGCTGGTCCCATGGCGCCTGATGGAGGGCGGCTAGTTCAGCGGCCGCGGAATCCTCGGTCGCTTCCTGGGAGACGCTCATCGGCGTGGACGGGCGACATGGCCACGGTGCCCCATAGGCCGAGTGCGCCGATGACGCCGAGGCGTGTCAGGGAACCGGCCGGGAAGATCATGCGCCAACGGTAGCCTGCACCGACATGTAAGAAGCATCCGAGCCCTGTAGTCCACAGGCGCTGCGAGGCTACGGACGTCAGACGGCGCTGCGGCCCGGAAGCCGATCTATCCAGGTACCAGGTGGTCTCCCGGCCACGGCAGCATCGAGGCGGGAGCCCCGACGACGTCAGGAGCTCCCAGGCCCCGGCGCGCCGTTTCCGCCTTTGCCCTTTCTGCCGCCGGCCACAACCATGATGCGCCGGCGCTGCTGCAGGGTCTCGAAGGTCAGTGAGCAGCGTTGGGCGGGAGGCTTGGGGCGAGCTTCGATACGGCCACGGCTGGGAGCTCCTACCGCGAGTGCGGCAGGGTGCCCCGGGAAGAGCGAGCAGACGTGGGCGTCGGGTCCCAGTCCCACGTGGACGACGTCGAAGCCACCACTGGCCAGCCCCGCCGCCTCCAGCTCGTGGACCATGCGGGCCGTGGCCTCGTCCAGCCCGCTGACGTTCTGCGGAGCGGCCAGCCGGTGCACCTGGGACTCCCGGAACGCTGGCGGCGATGAGCGGTGAGGCCAGCAGATCGTTGCGCTCTGGGTCGCCCGCGGGTACGAAGCGCTCGTCTCCGAACCACAGGTGAATGGCATGGCGCAGCTGCTCGGGCTGGGCAACTATGAGCGGGGCCAGCGAGTCGGCCAGCGCCACACCACCGGAGCCTCCCGTCAGCGCCAGGTGGGCCACCCCCGGTTCGCAACCGCCTCGGCCAGGGATCCGTACGGTGTCCTCGCAGGCCTGTCTGAGCCGCATCGTTCAGGGTCGGTGCGACGACGACGGGCTCGGTGCCGGAGCGCAGCCGCGGCCATCTGGATCTCGGTGAGCGCCCGGCCGTCGGCAGTGTTGTCTATTCATTCGCGGGCTCCTCCAGCAGCGTGGCCAGGACCTCCCTGATAGACGAGGTCCGGGGTGAGGCGCGCAGCTCCTCGTTGAGGTACTGATGGGCTCACGGCGGGCCATGGTCACCACCTGGGGCCTCGGGGGATCCGGGACGGGTGATGGTGACGCGCTCCAGATCGTGGCGGGCGATAACGATATCGCCGTCGTCCAGTCCTGGCGGTAATGGATGAGATGCCCTTGAAGTCCTCCTCATCGATCCGTTCCACAGGGACGTCCAGGCGGAGCTCGCAGCCAGGCGATCATGAGGGAGAGCGAGGAGTTCTGAGGCTCACCGGCCACGATCACCTCGTCGCAGCCCGCCCGAGCGCAGAATCGGGTCCAGCGGGTGGAGGCCACCATGGCGCGCCACAGGGTGATCCTGGTCCAGGCCAGGTCGATGTCGCCGCGCACACTGACCGGGGCCAGCTGACGCAGCGCCCTGGCGGGGAAGTCCTGTGAGGGGGTGTTGGTGATCCGAGTGGGCCCAGGCGGCCCAGCGGGTCCCTGAGAGGGACTCGGGGACGGTCGTCGGCCACCACACGACCACCAGGGGCCTCGGGCAGAAGGAAGGGAACGACCACGTGTCGGTGTGCAGAGCCGCCTCGTCCCAGGGGCGCAGGACCAGCGTCTCACCGGCACCGGCGTCGTGGCCCACGCGGATTTCGGCGTCCAGGTGCCCTCCGGCCTGAGCGGAGACGTGCCCGTCGCGGCTGCGCGGAGTCGCGCGATCGGTGCCCTTCTCAGGCGGTTTGACCACGGCGATGACCCGACACGGGTGATCTCGGCTTGCTCCGTGGGCAGCGCACAGAGCCTCCTCCAGTCCCCGTCTCGTCCGTCGAGATGACGAGCGTCAGCACCCGAGAGGATCCGGAGGTGCCCTCGTGCTCCACGAGCCGGGAGACGATCCGGGAGGTGGTCGTTGCGGTCAGCGTGGTGATCATGAGCGCCTCCAGGTGCGGCCGTCGCGGGCGAGGAGTTCGTGGGCAGCTGGCCGGGCCCCCAGGAGCCGGGGCGGTAGCCCTCGGGACTTCCTGCGGCGGTCCAGTGCTCGATGACAGGATCCAGGATGCGCCAGGACAGGTCGACCTCGCGCTGGTGGGGGAAGAGCGGGGCGTCGCCCAGGAGCGCATCGAGGATGAGGCGCTCGTAGGCCTCCGGGCGACTCCTCGTTGAAGGTGGCGCCGTAGCCGAACTCCATGGAGACGTCGCGCAGCTCCATCTGGGTGCCTGGCACTTTGGAGGCCAGTCGTAGCGTGATGCCCTCATCGGGTTGGATCCGCAGCACGATCGTGTTTGCCCCCACGGCGGTGGCGGCTGCCGACTCGAAGGGCAGGAACGGGCGGGCTGCTTGAAGACGACTGCCACCTCGGTCACCCGGCGGGTGAGGCGCTTGCCAGCGCGCAGGTAGAACGGCACCCCCGCCCAGCGACGGCTGGCGATCTCCAGGCGCACGGCGGCGAAGGTCTCGGTCCGGGAGTCGGCGGCGACGCCGTCCTCCTCAGGTAGCCCCTCACGGGCAGTCCGCCTTGGAAACCGGCGTCGTAGCGACCACGGGCCGTGGTGAGGTTCAGGTCCAGGACCCCGTCGCGCTCCAGACGCACGCAGTTGAGAACCTTCTCCTTCTCCAGACGCACTGCGGCGGCGTCCATGCTGGTGGGGCTCCTCCATGGCGGTCAGCGCCAGGAGCTGGAGCAGGTGGTTCTGGATGACGTCGCGCGCCGAGCCGATGGTGTCGTAGTAGCCGGCCCTGGTGCCGATGCCGATGTCCTCGGCCATGGTGATCTGGACATGGTCCACGTAGCGTTGGTTCCACAGCGGCTCCGAACATCGTGTTGGCGAAGCGCAGCGCCAGGATGTTCTGCACCGTCTCCTTGCCCAGGTAGTGGTCGACCCGGAAGACGTCGTCGGGGCGCACGATCCGTCCCACGAGGGCGTCGAGCTCACGGGCGCTGGCGCGGTCGTGCCCGAACGGCTTCTCGATGACCACGCGCGCCAGGCGTCGGCCGACTCCTCCACGAGCCCGGAGCGGGCGATCCGCTCGGTCACGGCCGGGAAACCAGCCCGGGGATCGACAGGTAGAAGCGCGCGGTTTCCGCGGGTGCACGGGTGGCGTCCAGGTCGTCCACGACGCGGGTGAGCTGCCGTAGGCGGCATCGTCCTCGAAGGAGCTGAACTCCACGAAAGCGCATCCCGGCGGCCAGCTGCTCCCAGATCGCGGGGCGCCACGGGGTGCGGGCGCTGCGCGAACGGCCGTCTCCACGTAGTCGCGCAGGTCGTCGTCGGACCAGGAGCGCCGGCCGACGCCCACCAGCGAGAAGCTGGGGAGAGCAGGCCGCGGTTGGCCAGGTCGTAGATGGCGGGTAGGAGCTTGCGGCGCGCGAGGTCGCCAGTGATGCCGAACATCACCAGCACGCAGGGGTCGGCGATACGCGGCAGAGCGAAGATCGCGGGCGTCGAGGAGCGGGTTGGCTGCTCGCGCGGGCCGCGACAGCGGTACGGAGTCGCAGAGTCGGAGCTGGACACGTCAGCCTTTCTGAGAACGACGAACAGTGGAAGCGGCAACAGACCGGCGGCATGCCGCTGCAGGTTGCGGTGGTCGGGATCCGGGCTGCCGCAGAGACCCGAGAGCGCCGTGCGGACCGGCTGCCACTGTAACGCGGCCACTGGCGACTCACCTGGGCAGGGACAGGCTCGGCGTGAGCCGTCGCACCTGTCGGGGCAGAGCGTGAACCACGGACGATCCTCGTCCGCGGAACGGGACGCGGTACGGGTCCGGTGAGTGTCATGCGGCGCCTGACCGAGGTCGCCGCCGGCGTCGTCCTCACCTCGCGATCGCCTCGAGCATCCCGTCCCGGTACCACGCTCTTGAACTCGCAGGGACTCTCACCAGGCCTGCACGCATAGGAAAGGACCTCCATGAGCAGCTTCACCCCGGCACCGCCACAGCCGATCTCGGTGTCTTCGGGCTGGGGGTGATGGGGAGCGAACCTCGCACGCAACCTGGGCTCGCCACGGTCACGCGGTCGCGGTCTTCAACCGCACGCTGGCCCGCACCGAGAGGCTCATCGAACGGCACGGCTCCGAGGGCGACTTCGTGCCCGCGGCCGACCTGAAGGATTTCGTCGACTCCTGCTGCACTCCCCCGCGTGGCCATCATCATGGTCCAGGCCGGAGCAGCTCACCGAGGAGGTCATCGAGGAGCTCGCGCCGCGCTCATGGAGCCCGGTGACATCATCGTCGACGCCGGCAACACTCTGTACACCGACACCCGGCGCCGTGAGGAGTCCCTGCGTGAGCGCGGCCTGCACTTCGTGGGCATGGGCGTCTCCGGCGCGAGGAGGGGGCGCTCAACGGCCCCTCGATCATGCCCGGCGGTACCGCTCGACTCCTACAAGCGCCTGGGGCCGATGCTGGAGTCCATCTCCGCCCACGTCGACGGCGTGCCCTGCTGTACCCACGTGGGCCCCTGACGGCGCCGGCCACTCGTCAAGATGGTTCATAACGGCATCGAGTACGCCGATATGCAGCTCATTGCCGAGGCCTACGACCTGCTGCGCCACGTCGGCGGTTTCACCGTTTCCGAGATCGCTGAGGTCTTCCGCTCCTGGAAGGACTCCGAGCTCGACTCCTACCTCATCGACATCACCACCGAGGTCCTCTCCCACACCGATGCGCACCCTGCGAAACCCTTCGTCGACATCGTCGTGGACGCGGCCGGGCCAGAAGGGCACCGGGTGGACCACCCAGACGGCTCTTGAGCTGGGGGTCGCCGTGCCCGCCATCGCCGAGGCCACCTTCGCCCGTGCCGTCTCCTCAGCCGGCGCGGCGCGAGCCGCCGTCCAGGCCGCAGACATCGCTCCGGGAACCTCGACCCGACTCTGGCCGACTCCGAGGAGCGGCGCGCCTTCGTGGACGCCGTCAGGCAGGCCCTCTACGGCTCCAAGATCGCCGCCTACGCCCAGGGCTTCGATGAGATCGCCACCGCCTCGAGCCCAGCTCGACTGGAACATCGACCTGGGGGCCATGGCCCGCATCTGGCGGGGAGGCTGCATCATCCGGGCCCGATTCCTGGACGACATCACCCGCGCTTATGACGAGAACCCCGGCCTCGCCAGCCTGCTGACGGCGCCGGTCTTCGCCTCTTCCCTGCTCACGGTGCTGCCCGCCTGGCGTCAGGTCGTTGCGACCTCCGCCACCACCGGCGTCCCGGCCCCGGCCTTCGCCTCCTCCCTGGCCTACGTCGACCAGCTGCGCTCCCTGCGCCTGCCGGCAGCCCTCATCCAGGGGACAGCGCGACTTTCTTCGGTTCGCACACCTACCACCGCACCGACGACGTCGAGGGGCGTCTACCACACGCTGTGGGCCACGTCCGAGCGCGCCGAGGAGAAGTGGAGCTGAGCTCCGCCTCAGCCTCATCCGTCCCCATCTTCCGCGAAGACTCCCGCATGACGACGACCGCTCCGGCTCGCTCGGACAGCCTCCACGAACCTGCGTCACGAGGAAGCGGCTTGGCGGGCCTCGGTGTGCCAGGTGGCCTCCAGCCACGTGGCAATCGACGTCACTACTGCCATCGATCCCAGTGAGGTCGCCTTCACGGTCCACTGCCGGATGCGTCTGCGCATCAGACGTCAGGCCGAAGGACTGTGGGTGGACTTCGTAGGCAGCGAGTCGATCTCGCTCAGCGTCGACGGGCAGCCGGTCGCGGTGAGCTGGGACGGCGCCCGTCCCTCCCTGCCCGTGCTGGGGTCCGGGCGAGCACGTGGTGGAGGTCGAGGGCGCGGCCTCTACTCCAACTCGGGCCAGGGACTGCACCGCTTCCATGACCCGGTTGATGGCGCGACCCTACCTCTACACTCCACTTTGAGCCCTCCGACGCGCGTCGGGCATGGCCGGTCATGGAGCAGCCGGACCTCAAGACTCGCTTCTCGCTGGAGGTCACGCATCCGCGCGGCTGGACGGTCATGTCCAACATGTGCCCGGTGGCGGGCGGCTCGAGTGCGCACGCGCCGGCTGACTCGGCCGACACCGACAGCGGTGAGGTCGGTGGTGACGTCGAGGTGACGTCCTTCGCCGTCATCCAAGCCTCTGCCCAGCTACTCACCGCGCTGGCCGCCGGCCCCTGGCACCGGGTGACCGGGCGGTGGAGCTCCCCGAGCCGCGAAGGGCCTGACCGATTCCCCGTTGTCCTGGTCCCTGCCGCGCCAGCCTGGCCGACCATCTCGACGCCGTCGAGCTCCTCGATGTCACCCGCGCAGGGCCTGGACTTCTACGATCCGGGTCCTACAGCTACGATATCCCCTGGACTCCTACGACAGCGTGCTCGTCCCCGAGTACAACCTCGGTGCCATGGAGAATCCCCGGCTGCGTCACCTTCAACGAGGACCTCTTCCTCTTCCGCGGGCCGGTCACCCGCGCCCAGAGGGTCTGGGCGCGCCAAACACGATCCTCCACGAGATGTGCCACATGTGGTTCGGCGACCTCGTCACCCCCGCCTGGTGGGAGGACACCTGGCTCAAGGAGTCCTTCGCCGACCACCAGGGGACCTGGGCCGCGAGCGAGGCCGCCGCTTTCACCGAGGCATGGGTGAGCTTCGCCTCCACCCGTAAGGCCTCGGGCGTACCTGGAGGACTCCCCGGCCGGCTACCACCCACCCCATCGTCGCGCAGGTAGACGACGTCGGAGGCCGCCTCGTCAGGCCTTCGACGGCATCACGTACGCCAAGGGCGCCTCCGTCCTCAAAGCAGCTTGTCGCCCATGTGGGCCAGGACGCCTTCCTGAAGGCAGCCGGGCGTCTCTTCGAGCGCAGCGCCTACGGCAACGCCGCCTTGGACGACTTTCCTTGACGTGCTTCGCAGGGTATCAGGCCGGGACATGCGGGACTGGGCCCGGGCCTGGCTGCACACCGCGGGTCCCTCCATCCTCACCAACGAGTTGGTCGTGGACGGTGGGACGGATCGCCTCGCTGACTCTTCGCCAGGGAGGGCACCGACCCGACCACCGGGGAGCCGGTGCTGCGTCCGCACACGCTCGTCGTCGGCCTGTACTCCTTGACGAGGACGGCGCGCTGGTGCGCACCCATCGTCTGCCGGTGACCATGGAAACCGAGCAGGGTCGAGGTCCCGAGGCGGTGGGGCTGCCCGCACCCGACGTCGTCCTGGTCAACGACGAGGACCTCACCTACGCCGTCGTGCGGCCGGACGATGACTCCTGTCCTGTCTGGCCGCCTGCTCGGGTCCGTCCGCGACCCCACATGGGCCCTGGCCTGGTCGATGCTGCACAACCTTCTGCGGGACGCCTTCATCGGCTCACCGCTGTTCGTGGAGGCCGTCCTGGCGCACGCCGACGACGATACCGAGCCGGGCACCCTGGCCACGCTGCTGAGCCAGGGCACTGCGAGCAGCCAGCCGGTACAGCGGCCCCTGGGACACGTCGGGCGCTACTGGACAGGCTCCTTGCAGACGACCCGGCAGGGACCCCGGAGGACTCTGAGACCTCGACCCGGGCGCGGCGGCTGGGGCAGACTGCGTGCCGCTGCGCCGGGCTCGGACCTCCCAGCTCATCCGTGCTCGCGCCTGGCTGGAGGCCGCCGGACAGGCGGGGCCTACCGGCGAGGACGTCGCGTCGCAGGTCGACTCGACCCGCATCCGCCGGGCTGCTCAACGGCGACCTGCCCGGACTGAGCTCGACGCCGACCTGCGATGGCGGGCACCGACGGCTCTGGCGACGCTGGACGCCGTCGGCTCGATGAGCTTGACGCACAGCGGAGGCGGACCTGACGGCCAAAGGCGTCTGACCCGCCATCTGAGAGCTACCAGCTCGCGGCCCCGAGAAGAGCTCAAGACGGAGGTCTTCGAAACCGTCTCCTGAGTGAGCACATCCCTGAGCAACGACCATCGTTGACGCCCTCATCGCGGGCTTTCGCCGTCGACGCTCACCGCCGGCTGACGGCGCCGTTCACCGCGCGCTACCTCCAGGAGCTTCAAGGGATGTGGGTCCGAGCGCAGATCAGGAGATCGCCACCCGGCTGGTGCCGGGGCTGTTCCCGCGTCTGCGGGGACGAGGCTGATGCTCAGGCGGTGGACGACTGGCTCTAGGGCACTCCCGGAGGCGCCGCCAGCTCTACGGCGGCTGGTCCTCAAGCGTCTTGACGACCTGCGACGCGCTCTCGCCGCTCGCCGGGTCGCGCTCAGCCTCTGACTGAGCGAGCCCGCTCCAGCCGCACTCGATGGGACCTTTGTCCCTAACCTGAGCAACATCAGTGGGTGCGTTACCTGTTCTGAGACCCATCGTCCGGTGCTCCCTGATCACCTTGCGGGAGTCGGCTGGGGCGGACGGCGGGTAGGCTTCCCGCCATTCGGAGCAAGCCACGTCGCGATGCTGACTCGACGCCGGTGCAACGAACGGTATGGTGGTGCGTGAGGCGGCGCACCGGGCGCCGCAACGAACCGAGGGGCAGGGAATGATGTCGAGCAGTCCGATCGAGCAGGATCCCTCCTCCACCCAGACCTTCGGGGTTGCCGATGTCGTCGACTCGGTCGACTCTCCGGTGGTGGGGCTGAGCCAGCAGGACGCTGCCGCGATCGCTGCCCTGCCATCGGGAACAGCGCTTCTTCTCGTCCATCATGGACCGACCACCGGTGCGCGATTCCTCCTGGATGCCGAGGAAACGACTGTGGGGCGTCACCCGCGTGCCGACATCTTCCTCGACGACGTCACCGTCTCCAGGAAGCACGCGGTCTTCTCCTCCTCGCCTGACGGCGGCTACGGGGTTCGAGACTCGGGCTCTCTCAACGGCACCTACGTCAACCGCACGCGTGTGGAGCAGGTGGCTCTTCGCTCCGGTGATGAGGTCCAGATCGGTGAGTACCGGATGACCTACCACCCCTGGCCCCAAGGGCGGAGCCGCGTCTCGGTGAGCTCCGCAACCGCACGAAACAAGAAGAGGCCCTCCTCCTCACCTCGACGCTTCCGAGCTCCCGGACGGTGGACTTGGCCTCCCGCGGCATCTCCCGTGAGCCGGTGATGAAGATCGGGCAGGTGGTGGATCTCCTCAAGGTTGAGTTCCGGCCCCTGTCGATCTCAAAGGTCCGCTACCTTGAGGGGAGGGCTCATCAGTCCCCACCGCGTCGGTAACGGCTACAGGCGCTATTCGCAGGCGGATCTGGAGCGTCTGCGCTACGCCCTGGCGGTGCAGCGCGACGAGTACCTCCGTTGCACGTCATTCGTGAACGTCTGGCACGCCTGGATGCCGACGCCGAGTGCTCCTGCGCCCCAGCCCATCGCCCGCGTCGTCGCCTCGTGACGGCCAGGATCGTCGACGATGGGCCCATGGACCTGAGGCGCTCCTGGTTCACTCCGGTGCCAGCGAGTCCCAGGTCGAGGAGCCTCGTCGCGGTCGGATCTCGTCAGTCCCCGATGTCCGGGGGCGCTACAGCCAGCAGAACCTGAGAACCGTGCGCCTGGCCATGGAGATCACTCGCAAGGGCGTGCCCCTGCGCAACCTGCGCGCGGTACGCGCGTCCGCCGAGCGGGAGGCGGACACGATCGAGCAGGGCGGTGGCCCCGCGCCGCTCCGGTCTCGCAGTGCGGGGAAGAGACGGCTCGCGAAGCTGGCTGAGCTCGTCGCGGACCTGCACACGATCCTGCTGCGCCGCGCCGTCGACGCGCTGGGCTGACAGCATGCATCGCGCTGAAGCGTCTGGAACTGGCCCGAGCGCGTCGTGATGGCGCCGCGTGTCGACGAAAAGTCAGCCCTCGTCGCGTGCGCGTTCCCGGGACAGGGGTCGATCGGCTCCCCTTAGGGTTGGGGCGTGCCATTGATGCAGTTGGTGGGCGTCAGGTCCACCAATCCTGATGACGGCCTGGTCGCTGTCCTCGTGGAGGACGGAGGACCGGCGATGTTGGCGATTCCGGTGACACCTCACGAGGGGACTGGTCCTGCAGGCTCACGGCCCGTATCACCGTTCGCCGTCGTGGCCCAGACCTCGATGACGTCGTTGAAGCCTCTGGGCGGCGTATCGGGCGCACGGAGCTCGATGTCGACGACGACGCGCGCATCGTCGCCAGGCTCGTCGTTGAGGCGCCCGCCTACCCGGACAAGGGTCACTGACGGTGCCCTGCACTCCGGGCGAGGGGCTCCTGCTGAGCGGCTACCACCGGTTCCCGGTGCACGCCAGCAGCTCGCTGACACGGCCTGAGGGCCGCTGACCTCAGCGATGATCACGGAGCTGAGCAGGCTCGCGCAGTGGCGGCGAATGCTGTTGCGGACCGACGACCCTCACCGACGACACGCGGGACTGATGTGACTGCTGTGACTTTGAGTTGTGATCTGCGGCACTTCTGATATGTCGAGTGTGAAGGCGAGCAATGGCTCCGTTGCAAGGATTCGAGGACTATCTCGCAAGATGCTCGACCTCATCTAGAGATTCATGCCTGACGGCACATCGAGATCGGGCGTGCCCTTCGCTGAGCATCGCCCCAACTGGTCCCTATCGTGGAGCCGTGGCCGCGCGAAGCGAGCCACCGCGTCGGTTTCAGACGCGCCTCATTCCGGTGACAGGAGCAGCTCGTGAGCATGAATGAAGCCAGTGCGGTAGCGAGGCCTCAGCGTACTCAGGGCATGCTGTTCGGCGACCCGCTCCTCAGCTCGACGCCGACTCGGGCTACCGGGGTCCGGTCGCCTGCCGCGCCGCCGGCATCACCTACCGTCAGCTCGACTACTGGGCTCGCACCGGACTGGTTGAGCCGTCGATCCGCAGCGCCAAGGGGTCGGGCTCCCAGCGTCTCTACTCCTTCCGCGACATCCTGGTCCTCAAGGTCGTCAAGCGCCTTCTGGATACCGGCGTCTCGCTCCAGCAGATCCGCACGGCTGTCAGCGCGCTGCACTCACGCGGAGTCGAGGACCTGGCTCCATCACGCTCATGAGCGACGGCAGCGCCGGTCTGACGAGCGCACCTCTGCGGACGAGGTCGTCGACCTGGTTGCCGGAGGTCAGGGCGTGTCTCGGCATCGCTGTGGGACGCGTGTGGCACGAGGTCGAGGGGGCGCTTGCCGATCTGCCTGTCGATCACGCCCAGGCGCTGGGGACGCCGTTGGTCGAGGACGAGCTGGCCAAGCGTCGCGCTGCCAAGCGGCAGCAGGCCATCTGATCCTCCAGAAGACGCATTAACGAAAGTGCTGTTCGGCGAGGCTGGAACCGTGGAGGCGGTTCCGGCCTCGAACGTATTCTGAGTCTGATGACATGGCCTATGACTGGACAAAATGTCCCTTCCGGGAGCGCTGACGAGATCAGGAGAACATGACTGGAACATCGACCCGGCGCTCGCTGACCTTCGGATCAGTCCCTATCGGGCTGCGGGGGCAATGTCTTCGGCTGGACTGCGGACGAGGCAGCCTCCTTCGACGTGCTCGATGCCTACGTGGATGCTGGGGGCAAACCTCGTCGACACCGCTGACGGATACTCATACTGGGCTCCAGGGAACTCCGGTGGGAGTCCGAGACCGTCATCGGGTCCTGGCTAGCCTCACGTCCGGTCCGTGATCGCATTGTCCTGGCCACGAAGGTCTCGACCAAAGCCCGACCGGCTCCGGCCTGAGCGCTGGCAACGTCGGCCTGGCGCTGGAGGAGTCGCTGTCACGTCTGCGCACCGAGGCCATCGACATCTACTACGCCCACTTCGACGACGAGTCCGTCCCGCTGGAGGAGACCGTGGCCGCCTTCGAGGAGGCCCGCCGCGCCGGCAAGATCCGTCATGTGGGACTGTCCAACTACGCGCCTGAGCGCATTCGGCAGTGGTTCGCCATCGCCGACTCCCAGGGCTGCGCCCAGGCCCATCGTCCTGCAGCCCCACTACAACCTCCTCCATCGCGACGACGTCGAGGGCCCGGGCCTGCGAGGACAGACTGCGGCCGAGCTCGGCATGGGGCTGATGCCCTACTTTCGCTCTGGCTGCGGGTTCCTCACGGGAAAGTACCGACGGGGCGAGCGGTCCACGGTGACTCGCGCTGGCATGGTCGCTGCTACCAGCGGTCGGAGTGCTACGACGTCGTTGACGCCGTCGTCCAGGTGGCGAAGCCCGATCACGGGTGGAGCCCGCCGCCGTGGCGCTGTCTGGCTGCGCGACCGCCCTGGCGTGCCGCCCCAGCTGGCCTCCGCACGCAGCCTGAGGCAGCTGGCTGCCGATTGTTGACGCCCTGAGCCTTGAGCTCAGTGAAGATGAGACCCGGACTCTGACCCGGGTCTCCGATGCTGCGCGCCCTGATGCGTAGACGTCTGGCACTGATCGACCTGGGCTTGTGAAGACCTACTCGCACCTACTCGGTGCGCCGATCCCAGGACGTAGCGACGGCTGTACCGCGTCGGTGAGGTCGGTGATGGTGACTCGCACCAGGCCGGCCTCATCGATGCGGGTGAGTGCTCCTGGATCCGAGGACCCGTGCTCACGCCGCTCCACGGAGTAGGTGCGCAGCTCCTGGTCGTCCACATCACGCAGTGCGACGCCTCGAAGGGGAAGACGATGTCCTGGTAGGGGGCGATCTCCACGAGCTCGCCGAGCCTCATCGACGTCGGCGCACTCGACGAAGCGGTACCAGCCGATGCTGTGGGCCGCATCGTACTCGCGGGTCAGGACCGTGCCCTCCCGGCCACCGGGAGCGCCTGGACGGACTCGGGACTGAGGATCGAGTCGAAGGTGAGTCGGTGATCGCCGTCGGTCTCACGGAAGACACGAAAGCCCGCGAGAGCCTGATCGGTGAGGTCGTAGTCGCTGGTGCGGTCGGCAGCGATCGCCAGGCCGATCGCCGTGGGCTCCCGGGTAGGGGAGCGATGGACCTGACGCCCGAAGCGCTCGCGCACGAGCCAGCACCAGTGGGAGACCGGACGCGCCGCCCACCAGGTAGACGCCGGCGATGTCGGTCAGGTCCGACTGCCGTCGTCAAGCCTGCCGACCAGTGGAGCCATCGTGGCCAGCGAGCGCTCGATGAGCGGGCTGCTTACCTGATACAGGTCCGACCACGGAAGGACGATGTCCTGGCCCCGCAGGACGATGAGCACCCGGCGGCTCTGAGGGGTCAGGTGCTCCTTGGCGTCGCGGCACTGGTCCAGCAGGTCGTCAGGCTCCAGCGTGGGAGAGGTCCTCCTCGGCGATCCCGGCCTTGTTCAGCACCATCGTCGCCATGAGCAGGTCGATGTCGTCACCGCCCGGGTCCCGAGCCCGTGCGAGGCCAGCACCTCGTGGGGAGGTGCCGATGACGTCGACCAGGGAGGTGTCGAAGGTGCCCTCCGCAGGTCGTAGACCAGGACCCGGGTGCGCCTGGCGGAGACGGTGGTCGCCTTGCGATGCGTGTACTCGAAAGCCTGCGGCGCTGGGCTCGTTGAGCATGGCGGCACGCGGAAGCCCGCCTGCTGGAAAGGCCTCCAGGGTCAGCAGCGCGCTGAGCCCCGTAGGCGTGGGCGGGCACTGCAACGACCGCGCGAGCCCGGTCGACGTCCACATCCTGCTTCTACAGCTCAGCCTTCGCAGGTGACGCAAGTAGCTGGTGAGAACCTCAAGACGGAGAAGGACTGCTCGCCCAGTCACCGGGGTGGAGGCGGTCAGCGTGAGATGCCAGAGCCCGTCTTGAGGCTGCGCAGCAAAGGGGGCGCCCTCGGCGGGCGGCCTGCCTGGCAGCGAAACCGTGGACGAGCTCACCATCGCGCAGCGCCGTCAACGAGAGGCATGAAGTCGTGCTCGTCGCGTTCATCGTCGGCGGCTGAGGACCGGGATAGTTTGCCCGGTCGAGCACGCTGACGACGGTGCGGTCGTTCCCAGGTCGATCCCCAGGTCGATGTCAGTCATCGACTCGTGTCATTCCCCTCGTCCGGGGAGGGTCCCGCTGTGGATGCTGTCCAGGCTGTTTAGTGGTATCCGCTGCCGATGGCGTGACCCTATCGTGACGGCCCCTCTTTTCGGCAATCCCACGCGTCGAGAGCTCGTTTGTGGACGTGACAATCGGCTCAGGGTCAGTTGCGTCTCGTTGGGACGAAAGACCGTGTTGCTGGCTCCATGAGCTATCGCGTATGCAGGTGAGCCGTCGCGTGTTGATGCGAGCCTTGCGCGATCGGTTAGGCAGCGGGGCGATCGGCGGGCAACAATACTGGTGGGTTGCGCTCAAGCGGCCTGCCTCCGCGCCCTGCCCGGCAGGGCGGCAGGAAGGTCACTCAATCTCCCATCGGGAACGGTATGAGCACCATTCTCTTCCTCGTGGTCGTTGTCGTCGTCACCGCCCTTGTCTTCGACTTCACCACGGTTTCCACGACTCGTCCAATGCGATGGCGACGTCGGTGGCGACCGGCGCCTTCACACAGAGGCGAGCGGTTCTGGTCGCCGCCGTGCTCAACGTGATCGGCGCTGCTCTGTCGACCGAGGTTTCCAAGACGATCTCTCACGGAATGTTCTGACGACGCGGTGATCGGGCCAGGCGGCGCCGGCCATGATCTTCGCGGGTCTGGCCGGCGCCATCCTGTGGAACCTGGCGACCTGGTTGCTCGGGCTGCCGCTCATCGTCGTCGCACGCGCTGTTCGGGGACTCATCGGGGCGGTCGTCGTGGCGGCCGGGCGCTCAAGGAGTCCACTGGGGAACGAGTGATTCCAAGATTATCCTGCCGGCCGTCATCGCACCGGTCGTGGCCGGGGTGGCTCTAACGCTGGCGACGGCGCTCGCCTACCGCATCGCGCATCCGACCAACCCCGTATCTCGCAGAGACTCTTCCGCAGCAGCCAGCGGGTGACCGCATCACTGGTGGCCCTGTCCCACGGCACGTCCGACGGACAGAAGACCATGGGGGTCATCACCCTTGCACTTGTGGCCGGCGGCTACCAGCAGGCCGGCACCGGACCGCATTGGTGGGTCATCGCTGCGGCGGGACTCTCGATCGGTCTGGGGAACCTACTCCCGGCGGATGGCGCATCATGCGCACCATGGGGACGTGGACTGGTGCATGTCGAGGCTCCTGCAGGGCTTCGCCTCCGAGACCGCCTCAACGGTAGCGATCCTGGCCTCGTCCCATCTGGGCTTCGCCCTGTCCACCACCCACATCTGCACCGGCTCTATCCTGGGCTCGGGAATCGGCCGGGGTACCAAAGTGTCGTGGGGACCGGCGCAAAGATGGGCGATCGCCTGGCTGGTGACGCTCCGTGCTCCGGGTCTGGTGGGCGCTGCTACGTCCTACGTCGCGGTCAAGGGAGGGTGCCGCACCATCGTCGTCATCTGCCTGCTCATCCTCGGGCGCTGGCGATCATCAGGCAGGCCGGCCACCACCGGGTGGACTTCTCCACACGTCAATGACGCCTCCGAGGTCGTCGTCGGCAAGCGGGACCCGGAGATGGGACGCCAACCGCGCACTTGAGGAGGTGCGCTCCGAGATCGTCAATCGGTACGACGGACCAGGAGCGCGCAGCGGATGACGACAGGGATCCATGGCATGACTGGTGCTGACGATCGACTGGGGCTTCCCTGGGGCTGGTGACTGCGGTCACGGTACTGGGAACCGCCTTCATCCTCGTCATCTGCTCACTGGCCGCCCGCATGATGGCCACCGTGCACGCTAAGCACGAGGCCGGCCAGGTCGAGGGCATACGCCTGGCTCAGGTCCTGGCGGCCGTCTTCATCGTCATCGCCGCCATGATCGCCCTGTTCGAGCTCTGGCTCATCATCCCGTACTTTCACTGACCTCAAACACTGACCGCCCGCCGGCCTTCCATCGGTCGCCCACCCGGCACGAGGGAGTGGTCCTGCTAACATCCGAGCGTGACTGAGGACCTCAAGGGCCTGGCCCTGGACGCATTGCTACTTCCGCTGCGGCCGACGACCCGGATTATCCGCGCTTCCACGTCGTTCCCCCGTGGGACGGCTCAACGACTCCCAACGGCTTCCTGGTCGATGGGGCTACCCTATCACGCCTTCTCCAGTTCAGCCCCGTTCCATCCCCACCGCAAGCTGGTCTACTGGGGCCATTCCTCCTCGACAGATCTGCTGCACTGGAGCCACCACGGGCCTACCATCGTCCGACTCCTCTACGACCGCTCCGGCGCCTACTCCGGCAACGCGATCGTGCTGGAGGGCCGCGAGCTCGATGCGCCCCGCTCAGGGCTCCCTACCAGCTCTTCTACACCGGCAACCTCAAGGACCCGGCGACTGATGAACGCACCGCCAGTCAGTGCCTGGTCGACCAGCAGTGACCTGAGCGCCTTCACCAAGTGCGGCTCGGCAATCCCCTCATCCCACCAATGCTGAGGGATATACCGCCCACTACCGTGACCCGCAGGTCTTTCCGACCCCGACCGGCCCGGGGAGTACCGGATGCTCATCGGCGTCCAGCGGACTAACGAGACCGGCGCCGCAGTTCTGTACCGCTCCGGGACCTGATCTCCTGGGGAGATTCGAGGGGAGCCTGAGCTTCTCCGGGCGCGGATGGTGCCTTCAGACTCTCTTTCGGTTACATGTGGGGTGCCCCTGGCCTGGTGCGGGTGAAGGACGAGGACTGACCGGCGAGGACTGGGACGTCCTCGTCTGGTGTCAGGGGCATCACCCACCAGCGAGGAGGGACTTTGAGAACATCTTCCCCCTGCGTCTACACGGTGGGGCATCTACGTGGGCACCGAGCTGCGGGACACCGACGGCGCCTTTCTACGAGGTCGACCGACGGCTTCGAGTTCTACGCTCCCCAGGTGTTCGCCCGCCGCCCCTCCGAGCCGGGGCCGGTGCTGCTGACCGCCCTGCGGCAGATCAGCTCTTCGAGGACGACCAGCCCTCGATCGAGACGGCCGATGGGTTCACGCCTGAGTCTGCCAAGAGCGCTGAGCCTGAAGAACGGTCGACTCGTTCAGCGTCCCGCCACCGATCTGCCCTACGACGCCGGACAGACCGGCTCTGGTGGGGCACGCCTCTCTGACCCGGTCTTCATCAGGTCAGCCGAGCTGGAGCTGCACGCGCAGCTGGCAGCTGCGTCTGGAGACGGAGCACGGACCACGACTCTCAGGCGCGTGGGACTGCGGATCGGGACCGGATCGGTCTGACGATGGACATTGTCCTGGACGGTGGGCGCTCCGGGTGGACCGCTCGACTTCCGATACACCCAGCACGGCTGCCGAGCGCACGGTGACGCTGTCCAAAGGGCTGTGCGCGTCGTACTGGAGATCGATCACGACCGCTCACTGACCGAGAGTCCTCGTTGGCGGTGGGGCGCTGGCCTTCACCCTGCGCAGCTTCGTCCGATCCCGACAGCTCGGGAGCGCGACTTCTGGCGGGGGACGTCCTGACAGCTGTCAAATCCGGCCGCGTCAGGACTTTCGCACCCGCTCCGCAGGCCCTGCTGAGACTCCGCTACCAGTGACGCGGAGAAACGACGGTTCAGCAGCTCGGATTCCGGGCGAAATAGACGAGCTACCTCTCCGGTTGCAGTGCTGCTGACTCACTGTACTGCGACCATCGATTGACATGGGTGTGGCCGCCGGGAGTCGGCGACGTTCCCGACCAGCGGGTTTCCCAGCCCTCCCAGCTCGTCGCGGTCCCATCACGAGAAAGGAACCCCCGGGTGGCAATGGATCACGCCCGCGTGGCGCGGACGTCTGACGTACGTCGGCGGCGCCGACAACATCAACGCAGCAGCGCACTGCGCGACGCGCCTACGTCTTGTCCTCAACGACGATGGACAAGGGTCGACCAGAAAGCTCTCGATAAGGACCCTGACCTCAAGGGCACCTTCATCGCGGGCGGCATGTTCCCGAATCATCGTCGGAGCGGGAGACGTCGACCTCGTCTTCTCCGAGATGATCCACACCGGAGGGCGTCAAGGAGGTCTCAAGGGACGAGGCCAAGGAGCAGGCGGCCAAGAGCGGTAACCCACTCTCCTGCTTCATCAAGGCAATCGCCGACATCTTCGTGCCTGCTGCTCGGCCCTGGTGGCTGCGGTCTCATGATGGCGATCCACAACGTCCTCACAGCAGACTTCTTCACTGCGCCCTCCTTCGTCGCCTCGGACAACCCCACTGGCGCCTACGGGTTGGTCGACGAGGTTCTCGTGGCTCGCCGACTACGACGACGTCATCAACCTCGTCTCCTCGGCGGCTGCGCCTTCCTGCCCGGTGCTTGTCGGCTTCTCCGCGGTCAAGCGCTTCGGTGGCAACGTCTACCTGGGCGCGGCCATGAGCCGCCATGGTCTCCACCCAGCTGACCAGCGCCTACGAGATCGAGACGGCTCGGCAGGCCGGCACCATTGAGTGGTGGCACCTCTTCGGCCTGACCGTGGACAAGATCGGCTACCAGGCCATGGTCATCCCGTCCTGTGCGTCTCATGGCTGCTGGCGTACATCGAGAAATGGCTCCACAAGCGCCTGTCCGGGACTGCTGACTTCCTGCTGACCCCGCTCATCACGCTGCTGGTGACCGGCTTCCTCACCTGCGTTGTCGTCGGCCCTCTGGCGCGTGAGCTCTCCGATGGAATCACTCAGCGGCCTGAGCTGGCTGTACACGACCGCCGGGCCCCTGGGCGGTTTCCTCTTCGGCCTGGTCTACTCGCCGATCGTCGTCACCGGCCTGCACCAGTCCTTCCCGGCGGTGGAGCTCGCCTCTTATCGCGCAGATGAGCAGCGGCGGTCCCGGATCCTTCATCTTCCCGATCGCCTCCATGGCCAACATTGCCCAGGGCGCTGTGACCCTGGCGGTCTTCTTCCTGACCAAGGACTCCAAGATGAAAGGGCTGGCCGGTGCCGGTGGTGTCTCTGCGATCGTCGGCATCACCGAGCCCGCGATCTTCGGTGTCAACCTGCGTCTGCGCTGGCCCTTCTTTATCGGGATGGGCGTGGCCTCCTCGGGGCGGGCGCCGCGTCGCTCTGCTCGACATCCACAACCAGGCTCTGGGCGCCGCCAGATTCGTCGGTTTCGTCTCGATCGTCCCCGACGACATCCTCAAGTACCTCATCCTCGAGGTGATCGTCTTCATCGCCGCTTTCGCCGCCGCCTTCGCGCCACGGCACCACCCGTGCAAGGCCTCGCTCGCCGGAGACGACATCGACGCCGACGAGGCTGCCCTGGAGGCCGAGGCCATGGCCGAGCACGCCGAGACCGTCGAGCTGCCCGCCGAGGCCGCCGAGGACTTCACCGTCACCGCCCCGATCCAGGGGCGCGCGGTGCCGCTGTCCGGGTGGAGGATCCGACCTTCGCCTCCGGCATGCTCGGCCCGGGCATGGCCATCGCACCCCGCCGAGGGACCGGTTGTCTCGCCGGTCGACGGCGAGGTCCTTGTGGCCTTCCCGACCGGGCACGCCTATGGTCTGCGCGCGGCCAGCGGAGTCGAGCTGCTCATCCACGTCGGAATGGACACCGTCCAGCTCGATGGCAAGCACTTCAGTCCCCAAGGTCAAGGCCGGTGACAAGGTCCTGCGCGGCATGCCGCTGGTGGATGCTGACTGGGCCGCTGTCGGTGCCGCCGGCTACCAGACCGTCACCCGATCGTCGTTTCCAACGCCCGGGGCTACGAGGGGATCGAAGAGCGCGCTGCGGGGCTGATTCATCGGGGTGACGTCCTCTTCGACGTCGTTCGCAAGACCGACGAGTCCGGCGACGACGAGGCGGATGCTCAGGCCGACGCCGACAGGCCAATGCCTGATCCGTTGAACGACTTCGCTGTGACACAGATGCTCGGTGAGGCCCCGACCGATGGTCGGGGCCCACCGAGCGTCTATCAGCCATTCACTAGGCGGTGCGACCGACGAGCAGCTTGACTGCATGGGGAGGGCTTGCCAGGTGCTTCGACATCGCTGGAGCGGTCTCGCCCGACGATGGACGCTCGATCCGGTTCAGGAGCAGGGTCGACGGCGGCTCCAGGCCAGACTTCGCGATGGGCTGCTGGATAGTGGTCAGCGACGGCAGGGGCGTGCTGCATGGCGATCGTGCCGTCAGAAACCGACGACGCCCGAAGTCGTCAGGGAATCCTCGGGCCGCTCTGCGGCCCACTCCATCACTTGTGCGGCAGCGAGATCATCGGTGGCGAAGACTGCGTCAATGTCATCGACGACGAGTTCGAGCCTGTTCGCGGATGAGGCACGGGCGCTCGCCGTTGGGGCGTGTTGAAATCGACGGTAAGAACCACCGGCTCCGATACCCGGCCTGCTGGAGTACCTGAGCGGTAGCCCTTCTCCCGCAGGTTGTGAATACCGGTACGGGGAGGTCAAGCAGCGCTGGACGACGCGCTCCTCTCTTGAGCAGGTACTCGGCGGCGATACGGCCGCCGGCCTCGTTGTCGCAGCGGACATTGGGCACGGTGGGGAGAGGTCTCGATCCGACACTGACCACAGGCAGATGAATCGAGCCGTAGTCGGCCAGGCCGTCGTTGTGGGCGCCGGGAGATGATGCCGTCGACCCGGTGCGAGACCAGCAGGTCGAGGTACTCGAGCTCCTCGGTCCGCCTTGCCCAGTGGAGTTGCAGACGAACGTCCTATAGCCACGGTCGGCCAAGAAATCCTCGACGTGCTCAGTGAGCTCACCGAAGAAGGGTGGAGGGCGACAGTAGGGACGATCAGCCCGATCGACTGCGTGGACTTGCCGCAGCGCCCGGGCGATCGATTGGGGCGATAGTTCAGCTGTGCGATCGCTCTCTCGCCCTGCCCGCTCGCGTGTCTCCTGGGAGAGGTACCGCCGCGGTTGTTCAGCACGCGGGAGACTGTGGTCAGCGAGACGCCTGCAGCCTGGGCAACATCAGCCAGTGTGGGTTCGCGGTGTGACTCCACCAGTGGGTCCTCGAGCTCCTTGGTCGTTCACGGTTGGTGCGATCTGCTCTCGCCATATGCCCTCGAGGGAGTCATTCCCCAACTGACCCGCACAAAAACGTGAATGGAAGGTTACGTGCCCGGCAGGATTCCGACGTAGAAAGGAGATCACCGCGCGCGGGCCATCTGCGTGCCCGGCGTCGTCGGGATGGATGCTGTCATGATGGCCAGTCGATCCTCGTCGCCGCTGATCGCCGCTGCCGCGCATCGGTGGAGGTCAGGCCCAGAGGTGGCCCTCTCGTGGACGAGCCGGTGGATGGCCTGGAACCTGGGGCCGATCTCCAGAGAGGGAAAATTAGGGGCGATGACGATCGTTGCACTCCGCAGCCGGGCGGAGATGAAGGTGAGGTCATGGTCGATCGCCTGTTCGACCAGCTCACGCTGTGAGGGGAGGAAAGCAGCGTCATTCAGGCCCAGGCTGATCGTAACGACGTCGGGCTCACAGCGTAGAACCGCCTCCAACCAGGTTCTGTCTCGGCACGACGGCGAGCGCTGGCCTCCGGGAAGATGACTTCCGCGGCGCGCGAAGAAGCCGAGACCGTCCGCCGCCAGATCCACTCCCGCCACCGCTGGTGCTCGCACACCAGCGACGTCCAGCGGTTGCGGGATGGCTCAGTGCTCGCCAGCCGGTCGTGACGGAGTCACCGAGGAAGACGGCGCGGGAAGTGGTCAGAGTTCGGAATCGTGGACACGCCTCACGACTGTAGTTCCCCGGGCAGGGACGAACCAGCGCGGGCTCAGTGCGAGTCGGCTCTGCCGCTCTTCTCGGTCAGGACGCCGTCGTGCATGACCAGAACCCGGTCGCACATGGGGAGAAGCCGCTCGTCGTGGGTGACCATGACGGTGGCCCTTGCCCAGCCTGTGGGTCTGACCGGCAAGCAGGTGGGGCCGCATCCCGAGCATGCCTGGTGTCCAGAGAGGCGGTCGGCTCGGTCCTGCAAGGACGATGTCCGGTTCGTGATAGAGCGCCACTCGCGATGGCAGCGCGCTGCCGCCCCGCCCCGGGAGAGCTCGGAGGGGTAGGCGTGAGCCTCGCTCGAGATACCGGAGGAGTCCAGAGATGATCGCGTCTATCGGTGTTATCTTTCAGTGCGGCCCCACCCGCAGTGAGACCGAACTGGTCGTTGAGCCTAGGAAGGGAACCAGGCCCGAGGCCTGGAGAACGAAACCGATGCGCCGAAACCGGAGCTGGCCCCTGCGTTTCTCCGGCAGGGGCGAGAATAGCTCGCCCGAGATGGTGACAGTACCGCTGGAAGTGCGCAAACCGCCCATGACAGTCCAGGAGCGTTGACTTCGAGCCGGATGGCCCCAGAATGCCACCAGCTCACCGGCGCGGAGCTGAAGGTTCGAGCAGCAGCGCGTGAACGGTTTCATCGCCTTGGCGGTAATCCCGGCTCACCGAGTTCAGGGACATGACGTGGTTGGTGCCGTGGACGTCGTCATGAGATGACCTCCATGGGTCTATTTTGGAGATGATCCGCACGGAGATGAAACCGCCGATGACGGAGATGAGGGATGAAGGCGGGCGCGATGAGCAGATCGAGATGGAGATTCTGAACGGCGGCGGCGCTGGGCAGGGGCCAAGGGAGGTCCCTAACGTCAGGAGTAGCCCAGTGCGACACCGGTGACCCGCCAGCACGAGTGTCTGTGCAGCTGAACGGATGAGGTAGCCCGTGGGTATAAATACGTGCCTTGAGGATCCTAGAACCGATCGCTTCTGCAGGGGTCAGCACATAGATGAAGATGCTCAGCACGGTTGAGAGCGATGATGATCAGCGAACCGATCATGAGGCTGAAGGTGAGAACCCGCGCCGAGTACCCGGTAGTGTCTCAATGAGCCCCTCGCTGGTGAGGATCGTCAGACCCGCATCCTGCGCAGTCTCCCCTGTCGCCCTTGCACTGTCCGTGGTGAGGTCCGCCTGAACGCGACCGCCGAGACCGCGGGGACAGGCTGGCGGGTCCGTGCTGACTTAGCGCTTGACGATCCAGGATCACCATGGTGGAGCCGAGTGAAGGGCCGTGTCCTGGGGTGAAGCCGACGATTGTCCAGTCGGGTCGGAGCCCAGAGCCGGATTGTGTCGCCAAGTCTGACTCCCTTGGCCTCAAGGGAGTGCGTCAACGAGAATCTCCTTACCGGGTTCGAAATCGCTCTGCCGCTGGCCACAGCAGGGCTGAGCTCTCCATCCAGGTCGATGCCGAGGGCGAAAACGTCATCTCAGTGCCCGCCATCCTCGTCCTTGACGTCCGGAGCCAGCGGCGGCCATACTATAAGGGTTGATGCGGCTGTGCCGTTCTCGCCAGCTAACGCTGGCGGTGCTGACCTGTTCGTCACCCAGACGTGGGCGGAGGTTCTCGCTGGAGGCATCGGTGATGACGATGCTGGCACTGTTCCAGCCGTCGATTCCGGCGCGGTAGAGGTGTGTGCCAGCCCGATGGCCAATGAGCCCAGAAAAAGTGAGGTACGCCACCAGGGTGATGAAGCGGAGACGATGAGGGCGGCGAGCGGGTTCGGCGGATCCGCGCGTAAGCAAGACCATGAGGCCTCCGATGAAAATATTCGGTAGGCGAGCCTGCTGGCGCGCTCTGCGAACGCTACACGGTGTTTGCGGTTCGCATGACGCGACGGATGAGAGCGCACAGCGTCGTGGTGCGCGTCAGCGGGGCTTTCTGGAGGTTGCGACGGACGAGGGTTGCCGGAGGGAGCCTCTTCACATCAGCGAAAATGACATAATGTGCATTATCGGCAATAGGTGATGGCGCTTCCGCTGCTCGTGCTGCCGCTCAGGCGTGATCTGCGCCACCCGGCACAATCGCTTCCGTGAGAGCTGGACAAACTACCGGAGAGACGACCGCACGGATCCCTGCTGACAACCATGACGTCATCCGCGTCGTCGGTGCTCGTCACCGAGCATCATCAGGCCATCATGGCGCACGCTGACTGGAGGATCGTCGATCTCGGCCTCCGGGAATCGGCCACGCACGGCGGTCGATCGTGTCCACCGGAACGCCGACCAGATGGTGACGGACCGACGACCTGACGGGCCGATACCTGCCCAATATGTTGAGAAAGGCGGCTCATGACGACGGCAGGGATTCTACCGATCCGTCCAGCAACATGGAGGATTCCCCGGTATCCGTTGTCTCCGCAATGCGGCCGTACGGGAGTCCTCGGCGTCTGACGAGCGTTGAGCAGGACCCAGTGTCGGCTGAAGCATGGCTGGCCCCCATGGTCCAGCGCGGAACGGCCTCGTCGCCCATGTGCGACGTAAGCCCTCACAGAGATCGTCGGCTTCGCGGTCGCCGGTGCGCCAGCACCACAGGGCTATCGCGCACGGTCGGACTCTATCTACCTGCTCCCCAGCCGTCTGGTCAGCGCGCGCTCGGCTTCTGGCCGCACTAATCGAGGCCTCCAGGGGCGGCCGGGACCGCACTATGATCGCCTCATCGAGGCCGGCGTACTATGGCCTCGGTACATCTGCTACGAACGCTATGGTTTCAACATTGTCGGTAACTGTCCGCAGGCAGGTGAGAAGCTCGGACAGCTCCTCGATCCGTGACCATCATGAGCCGTTCTTTGCAGTGATTGAGACTTATGTTCACTATTTACAGGTTTTCGCGATAATTCTCGAGATGAGGTGACGTCATTGTCGGAATAAATTCGGTAATGGTATACTGCGACACCGTTCACTGACGAAACGGGTCTTCAGGTCACAACTTCTGAAAATCTCGTTGCGCGCACCGACAGCAATAATGATACCGCCCTGTTCTGGGATCCTTGACGCCCACTGGCTAGGAACTACCATTTCTTTTGTAATGGTGGTAAGGTACTGACGATGGGCCTCCAGGTAGGGGTCGACGGCTTCAGCGCCCTGCGTGTATATAATATCAAGAACAAAAAAGTGAGCCATGATGGTGTATGGTAGCACTTTCTGATTGGCATCCAAGGAGAAACATCGCATGAATAATCATCAAAACCTCACCGACGACAATCGTTTTCCGGCAGGTGAATGGCACTGAGTCCATCCAGCTCCAGCCCGAGGAGCTGCAGTCACTCAGTGGCGGGTCAGCGGCACCGACGACTTCGTGGCTCACCTGCTGAGTCTTATCGGAGCCCCGGAGGACGGCCGGCGATCATCGCCGTCGACGGACGAGGCGGCTCCGGCAAGACAACGCTCTCACCGCGGCACTGACCGCGGCCGTCCCCGGCGCGCAAGCCTTCCACCTGACGACCTCATCTGGGAACGAGCCGCTCTACGACTGGGACCAGCTGCTCGTCGACACCCTGACTCCAGTTGCAGGAGGCCCGGCTGCCTCGACCTCGTCCCGGACAAGTGGCGGGCGAACACGGCCGCGAGGCTCCATCCGCATCCCGACCGGCTCTCCCTGGTCGTCGTCGAAGGAACCGGAGCCGGCCTACGAGCGTGTCGGTAGCCTCATTGACGCTCACGTCTGGGTCCAGACCGGAGACGATGCGCCGAGCGCCGCGGCATCAGCCGCGATATTGAAGAGGGGCGTCAATGGCGACGCCGAGGAGTCGGTGCGTTTCTGGCACTGGTGGATGGCGGGCGAGCGCACCTTCTTCACCAGGACGACCGCCCCTGGGAGCGCGCGCGACGTCATCGTCTCCGGTGATGCCCCGGCCGGTGTGGAACCGGGAGAGATCGCCTGGATCCCGGGCCGCTCCTCCCCGCTGAGGCGCGGGGTTTACAGAGCCGCACGCCGCTCAGGCCGAGGACTCAGTCCCCAGCGCCGTCCCCAGCGCGGGCGGCCTGGATCCACTCGTGGTCGGCTGGAACGAACTTGGTGCGTCCGGCCACGTCCTTGAGCGGCACCAGCTCCGTCCCATTGCCGCGGTCGGCGACCATAACGCCGTAACGGCCCTCGGCGATCGCGTTGGCGCCGGCTACTCCCAGGCGCGTGCCCAGCATGCGGTCCGCCCCGCAGGGCGAGCCGCTCACGCTGCACGTACCCCAGGATGGAGACACGCGCCTCCAGGCCGGTTAAACCCTCCAGCTGCTCGGCCAGGGGTGAAGGTGATTGGCGCGGTGGGAGGCCTCCAGTCGTTCAACGCCTCGCTTGGCCATCGCCTTGCGCTCGGGGCTGGAGGCGTCCTTGACCGAGGCGCGGGCGTGCTCCAGCTCTGCGTGATCCGTCACCGACAGCGCCCCTCGGCCACAGCCACCACCGAGAAGGACGATCCGTGGGAGCGGCGGCGTTCGATCTTGTCCGCGATCGCGTCCACCGAGTACGGAATTTCGGGCAGCAGGATGACATCCGCCCGCCTGCGATGCCGGCGCCCAGGGCCAGCCACCCGGCCCGGTGCCCCCATGATCTCGGTGAGGATGATGCGAGTGGTGAGTGCGCCGTCGAGTGCAACCCGGTCCACGGCCTCCGTGGCGATCTCCAGAGCCGTGGCGAAGCCGAAAGAGGAGTCGGTGTGGACGATGTCGTTTGTCGATGGTCTTGGGCAGGTGGATGACGTTGAGTCCCGCGTCCATGAGGCGCTTGGCGTTTTCGCGGTGCCGCCCCCACCGAGGCACACGAGCGCGTCGATCGTTCTTCTCCTGCAGTTCTCCTACGATCGAGGGCACCATGTCACGGGGCTCTCCGCCCATCATCATGCGATGCACCTTGTCCGGCTGGTTCCCAGCATGGTTCCGCCGGTGGTGAGGATTCCGGACAGTGCGGCGGCATCGAGGCTCGGTGAAGCGGTTCTCGGCCAGACCCGCATGCCGTCTCGGAAGCCGATGAGTTCCCACCCGTGCTGCTGAATCGCCGCCTTCGAAAGCCTCGGATCGCTGCGTTGAGTCCCGGGGCGTCGCCGCCCGCCGTGAGGATGCCGATGCGCTGAGCCATAGGGCCAAGTATGCACGTGTTCGAGGCCAGGCACACGCTGTGCACGTCGGTTCCCAAGAGTGTTCACTTCGTTCCGCGGCTGATTCGGCCCGACGGCGTCGCATGCTCCACCAACCGGTATCATCGTTACCCGGATCGCGTCGAAACGGGTGGGAACAAAACGCCCTCCCCGGTGTTGACGCACCGGTGACCTGAGAGGCGAGCCGCCTGCGCCGCCGAGCAGGGCACCGGCGAGAGACGAGCCACGAGGAGGCCACGAACATGGCAGACCGCGCACTGCGGGGGCATGACCATCGGAGCGAAGTCGATGGAGTCGGAGGATGGCGTCGAGTTCGCTGGAGCGGATCATCGTCGGCTACGAGTGCCCGATGGCGCACGTCACCAAGATCCCTGATGTCGACCGAGGCCGAGGTACCCCCACCTGGGAGTGCCCCGGTGTGGGCAGCCGCCGCTCGGCGCGGCGAGGAGTCGAGCCCAGCCCGACGAGCCCGAAGCCCGCGCACCCACTGGGACATGCTCTGGAGCGCCGTAAGGTCGAGGAACTCGAGGTCCTCCTCAATGAGCGACTCGAGGCGCTGCGAAGCGGCGAGGTCTACCGCGAGCGAGTCGACGGATAAGACTCCTTGTCCTCTAAGAGCGTTTCTGGCGCGACGAGGCCGACAGGGCGTCGCTGGTAGCCGCCAGCGGCCCGGCGGTGAGTTGTCATGGGCCGCACGCAGTCTGCTTCCGGCGACCTTGGCGGCGTCGAGCAGCTGGCCGGGAGCGCTTGGCGACACCCCAGCGGGTCACCAGGGACAGCTCCTCGGTGAAGATCCCCGGACAGCTTGGACTGTCCCGCCTCCCGCTCAAGGAAGGTGATGGGCATTTCCACGATACGGCCCCCGACCTCGTCGACGAGCTTGGTCATGTTGACCTGAAAGCCGTACCCGAGGGCCTCGACTTGACTCAGGTCCATGCGGCGCAGGATAGAGGCGCGGAAGACCCGGAAACCGGCGGTCGCGTCCTTGACGCGCAGTCCCAGCATGGCATTGATATAGAGGTTCCCCGCCCTCGACAGCGCGACCCGCTTGGCGTCCCAGCTCCCTCGGTGGCTCGCCGAGACCCAGCGCGAGCCGATGACGAGATCGGGCCTCGTCAGCCATCTCAGCGCGCTGAATGAGCAGGGCCAGGTCCTCGGCCCGGTGGGGAGCCGTCGGCGTCCATCTCGACGATGAGCTCGTAGCCCGCCGCCAGTGCCCAGGGAAAAATCCGGCGAGGTAGGCGGGCCCAGTCCGTTCTTCTCCGAGCGGTGCAGGACGTGGATGTGGGAGTCCTCGTTCGCGCGCGTGTTGGCGTAGTCGCCGGTGCCGTCAGGAGCCGTCGTCGACGACGAGAATATCTGCCTCGGGTGCGTGCTCACGAACCCGGTCCAGTGCCACGGGCAGGGACTCGATCTCGTTGTAGGTCGGGATGACGACGAGTGCCTTCTACTCTCCAAGGTTTGGGGGCGTGGTGCCGAGCTACCTGAGACACCCCGAGGGTATCCGAGATCAGCCGCGACGACGTCGAGCCGGAGCTGTCGCCTTCCGCCGAAGGCGCACAAGATTCAGGATACCGGCCGCGATCAGTACGACAGCGCCGGTAAGGATGATGATGCCGGGCCAGGGGCCGAGCCGGTCGGCGATGGTCTGGGAACTGCGCAGCGCGACGTCGGCCACGAGGCTCGCCCGTGTATATGGCCGAGTGACCTGCTCGACTTCGCCACGGGGGATCGATGATCGCCGTGTAACCGACGGTGGAGGCCTGGATGACACTGCGGCCGTGGACCACTGCCTGGACGCGCCCCCTGGGCGAGCTGCTGGGCGGCCTCGCCGGAGTCGAGGAAGGAGGCGTTGTTCGTCGGAATGATAATCGCCTGCCCGCCCCTGCTTGACGCCGGTGCGCAGGGCATCGTCATCGTAGGCGACCTCGAAGCAGATCCCCCATGGCGAAGGTGATGGCACGGCCCCTGGGCGGCCGGAGGGGACCGTCTAGCGTGCTGGAGCCGGTACCGGGCCGCATGTCGACACCGACGCGATCCACCTGGGTGGTCAGGCGACGCACGAGGGAACGGGCGGGAATGTACTCCGGCGAAGGGCACTGGTCGGTGCTTGCGGTAATACGGGATGATCCGACTTCCGCGCCGTCTCCGGGGATTCCACATGAGGATGTCGTTAGTAGCGGATGTCGCCGACGAAAGCACAGCGCCCACGAGTACCGGCGCCTGAACGGCCCTGGGCGGCCTCGTCGACGATCGCCGCTGAGGCCGGGTAGTCACGCGGGTCCAGATCCGCGGGAGTTCTCCGGCCAGACGACCAGGTCGAGATTGCCGGGACCGACGTCGGCGGCCAGCTTCCTCGTAGCCTGCAGCGTGGTTGCCGGTCACCTCCAGGGCCCGATTGAAGGCGTCCTCGAAGTCGGTGGCCACATTGCCTGGACGGCACCGACGCGAACAGTGCCGTTCTCGGCGCGAGTGTCCAGCGGCGTAGCGCGTGGGTGCGCGATGAGCAGGGCCGCGGCGAGCACCGTGGAGAGGACGACGGGGATGACGCGGCGCTTGTAGACGGCCTCGAGCCGCGTGGGCCGCGCATGCCGCGGCCAGCGCGACCAGCAGTCCCACCCCGGCGCTGCCGACGTAGGCCGCAGCCGGTAGGACCGGTGCGTCGGCCATGGCGAAGGCCAGGCGACCGAAGGGGAAAACCGCCCAGCGGCCAGACGGAGCGCAGCTCCTCGACGCCCTGACCACAGCAGAGCAAAGGCGAGAACATCCCGCGACGCCGGTGGGCACCCTGGCGCAGCGCGCGCAGCCCACTGGATGATCCCCTCGAGCCGTGGGAGGTGGCTGACCACGGCCCAGGCCCCGCCGAAACCGGCCAGATAGAGCGACTCGAAGACCGTCAGCGCGATCCAGCCGATCGGGTTGCCCATGCCCACCATCGTGAAGTGCAGCAGAGGCGTGAACAGACCGAAACCGTAGAGCAGCCCCAGACCGTGCCCGGCCCAGAACCCGCGACCGCGGATGAGCAGCATGAGTGTCCCCGACCCGATGAGGCCGACCACCACAGGTTCATCGGCGGAAAGGCGGCGTAGGTGGCCAGACCCGCCAGCAGTCGACACGACGGCTGGGGGCTGATCGGCCAGCGGGGAGAGCAGGAACGCAGCCAGGTGCGACCGGGAGGGCACTGTCACGCGGTGAAGCATACGGGCAATGCGCCTGGCGCCTCCTCTCATTCTCAGATGCGGATGGAACCGGGGCGGGAGCGTCAGTCGTTATGGCGCTCCTGTGTTCCCAGGGGCCGGTGGTACAGCGGGTGGCAGGCGCCCAGGGCGAGGCCCGTGATGACCAATCCGACGGTGATGACACCGACTACCAGCGGAGACGCACCGGACGTTGGAGAAGTCCCCATCAGGAGCGAGCCCATGACGATGCCCAGACCCGCACCGCCCAGAACGGCGAGGAGGAGCGGCGTGTAGGCCTCCATCCACATGACGCGCAGGCCGTAGCCTGCAGGGGCGCCCATGCGGTGCAGACTGCGGGACTGCTCCGCGCGCTCGATGGTTCCTGAGGCCTGGGTGATGAGGATGGAGGTGGCCGTTAGGGCGAACCCGAAGGCCAGGGTGATGACGGCCCCCTTGTCAACGTCCCACAGGACGCTGTAGACGAAGGACTCGACCGAATCGGCTTCCGTTGTCGTCATGGCGCTCTGCCCCAGCGGCATGAGTGACATGAAACCGCCGATGAAGGCCAGCAGCCCCATGGCGGAGACCCTGTGCCACGTCGCGGTAGGGGCTGCCTGGATTCGGCGAGCGGTCCAACGCATGACCGGGCCGCGTAGCCGGGCGAGCCCTCGGGAGAGCAGCTGCGTGAACCATGACCCGGCCAGGTCGAAGACGGCAATGAGTGCCACGATCATGACAGACACGATGATATAACGATGCTGTGACGGTACCGACCGAATGATGTGCGGGGCACTGAACAGCGTCACAAGGAACACGACGATGCGCCAGACGCCGGCGCGCGGTCCGTTGGTTCGTCGTGAGACGCCCAGAGGGGAGATCCGCACCTGGCGCAGCCCCCGCCATGCCGAGACCTGGCCGACCGCGAGGACCCCCACCAGGACGGCGGCCAGGAACCGTAGCGGCAACACCATCTCACTGGCAGTGATCCGGGTTCCCATGACGGTGAGGCTGCTCCAGGCGGGAAGGGTGACCAGGTAGGCGGCGGTGCCAATGACTGCGCCGGCAGCCGACTGCACGAGGGCGTCCAGCAGGGACATTCGGGTGACGTCCGCCCCGGACAGGCCCATCAGGCGCAGAACAGCCAGGCGCCTCTCACGGCTGCGCGCTCCCAGGACCGCGGCGCCGGAGGCCAGCCCCACCATGGCTGGCACCAGCATGGCGCAGGCCAGAATGGACATGCTGAGGTAATGCGAAGCCATGAAGTCGAAGCCGTAGCCCGCGTTCTTGGCCGCGGCCTCCCATACCGGAACCCGTTCCGGGTGCGTTCCACGGCTGTAGAGCATCCATGTACCCCCGGCGACGGTCAAGGCCGCGCAGGTGGCCACGGTGTAGGCCAGGACGCTGGCCAGGTACAGCAGCGTCTCTCCCCTCGCGGGAGGCGAGGCGTGCACGGGTCAGGCGCGCAGTGAGGCAGGCGAGAACCTGAGAGCCGGGGCGGGATGAGTCTGTCCCCTGGACACGCTGATGGAGCGGGGACCCGAGGTGCTCATGAGGTATTCATCGGATCGTCTCCGATCCCCGAGCGCGCAGTGCGGAGCGGTCGGGCCGTGTTGACGTTCAGGCAGACGGTCGGAGTGGACCAGTCCGTCACGGATCTCGATGAGGCGCGAGCACCAGCGTGCGACATTGACATCGTGCGTCACCACAACCAGCGTCGCGCCGGCCATGGAGACGGCTGCTGTCAGCAGCTGCATCATCTCGTGACCGGTTGCCTGGTCCAGTGCCCCGGAGGGCTCGTCGGCGAAAATGGCGCGGGGGCTGCTCACCAGCGCCCGAGCGATCGCAATCCGCTGGGCCTGACCGCCGGACATCTGCGCGGGGCGCCGCCCCCTGAGATCCGCCAGGCCGAGCCGGGCGAGCACGTCGTCGGCGGCGCGCAGTGCCGAACGCGTCGGTGTTCCGGTAAGCATGAGCGGAAGAGCCACGTTCTCCCGAGCCGGCAGCTCGGGGATGAGCTGGCTGTCCTGAAAAACGAATCCCAGCTCGCGCAACCGCAGATGGGATCGCCGCGCATCAGTGAGACGGGAGATCTCGGTGTCCCCGAAGCCTACGCTCCCCTGATCCGGGACGAGGACTCCGGACAGGCAGTGCAGCAGGGTCGACTTGCCCGAGCCCGAGGGCCCCATGATCGCGACGCTCTCACCTGCGGAGACGTTGATAGTCAGGCCGGCCAGAGCCGTCACCGTACCGAAGCGCTTGACAATGTCGCTGGTAGTGATCAGTGGTGTGCTCATGCCTCTCATTTCATCGTCTTCTCGGCGCGATAGCGATAGTGCTCGCACTGCTGTCGAGGTAGTGCTGGGTATACCTCTTAGGCAGCCGATGCCCGGCCTGCCAGCTCAGGCGGACGGGACACGGTACCTTGGGAGCGTGCAGCTCAGGTTCTCTCCGCGATGGCTCGGCAGGTCCAGACCCACGCATGAGGCCGTTGCCGCACGGCGGATCGCCGAGCTGACGGCCTCCCGTCGGGAGATTGTTGCGGCCTACGAGATCGAGCGCCGCCGTATCGAACGCGATCTGCACGACGGCGCTCAGCAACGGCTCGTCGTCGGACTCATGAAGCTCGGCGAGGCGCAGCTCTCCCCCGCCGTCACCATGGATCCCGCACTCGCTGCTCTTCTAGCTGAGGCGAAGTCGGCCATCGCCGGCGGGCTCGAGTCGCTGCGCACCACAGTGCGCGGCATCCACCCCCAGGTGCTCACTGATCTCGGCCTGAAGGCTGCTCTGACAGACGCGGTGGATCGAGCAGACAGGACCGGCAGGACCGTCAGACTCTTCTGTCCGCATCCTCTGCCGACGATGCCCGAGGGAGTGCTGGCCGCGGCCTACTTCTTCGCCCTGGAGGCGATGACCAACGCGCTCAAACACGCCCCTGACGCAGAAGTCGACGATCCTGCTGAGCGTGGATAAGACCCTGAGGGTCTGCGTCGTCGACACAGGGGCCGGCGGGGCCTACCTTCAGCCGGGTCACGGCCTGGCGGGCATGAGGGAACGACTTGCGGCCTTCGGTGGAGAGCTTCTGCTGTCCAGTCCCCGGGTGGGCCGACCCAGGTCGCGGCGCACCTGCCCCTCCTCCTGGCCCGCGGGAGAGCGGCACTCGGCATCGACAGCGTGGATAGTGCGGGCGGCACGATTGGCGCAGAAGGGCAGGGAGACATGAACACGGCCCCTCACTGGTGATCGCCGATGACCTCGGCCCTCCTGCGCGAGGGGCTGGCGGGCCTGCTGGAGCGCCAGGGCTACGACGTCGTCGCCCGGGGAGAGCAGTGCGCCGGCATCTCATCCAGCGCATCGACTACCTGGGATGGCCGGGGACGCCTACCTGATGCCGTGATCACCGATGTCTGTATGCCGTCCATGAGGAACGACGGGCCTGGAGGCAGCCGCTGGATATTCGGCGCCGTCACCCAGCCGTGTCCATCATGGTGCTCAGCCAGTACGTGTCGAGCGACCTACGCCCAGCAGCCCTCGCCTCCGATGCCCTGGCAGACGCCGGTGGGAACAGGCTACCTGCTCAAGGACAGGGTCTCGGAGGTCGCGGGACTTCCTGGGCTCCCTGCGAGTGGTCCTGGCCGGAGGCATGGTGACCGACCCGGGAGGTGGCCCGGGCCATGGTGCGCAGCTCTCGCTCGGGGCTCGCGGATCTGACGCCGCGCGAGCTCGAGGTCCTCGAGCCTCATGGCCCGGGGGCTGTCGAACAGTCAGATCTCGGCCCAGATGGTTGTGTCAGGGGCGGCAGTCGCCAAGCACGTCTCGGCGATCTTCCTCAAGCTGGGGCTGGACCCCTCCGAGGAGAACCGGCGGTGCGCGCCATCCTTGCCTTCCTCAGAGATAGTTTCGGTCGGTAGTCAATTTGTCTCCTATTTTACCAAAATACAAGACTGACTTAAATTGACAAGTCATACTGAATCGCCTCAAGACTAGTTGTTTTGTCGCTTCAACTTAGGTCTATAACCATTCCAAACTATCCAACAGAGAGTTCGCGTCAAGACTTATAGTATTACATTTCAGTGTGATCGCCATTAGTGAGCACGTCGGCGTAGCCGGAACGATGCGCCATTTTCTCGATAAACACTGGGACAAACAATAACACAAAGCAACTTAGCGAAATTGAAGCCCTCATAATGCTAGATGTGCACAGAAAATCAAAGTATGTAAAACTCCCCATGTGACACAGAATAATAGTTTAGCGTAAAACTCATAATCATGGGACGATTGTCGACTTAAATAGTAGGTCAACTATTAATACAAGAATGAGTAGAATCGAAAACGTCCGTTTCTGTGTGTATGAGGAAATAATGAATAGAGTAGTGTGATCAGAGAGAGTGTGGTATGCGGCAACACCAACGCGCCAGGGTGCGAAATTTCTGTACTCCAGTTCCTGGAACGTCATGGAAATTATTGAAACTAGAGGTCGTGTTGTCAGTTTTACCTACTTTCCAAGTCGAATCCAGAAATCCTTGCGAGGGTCATCCGGTGGTAGTTTGCGCCTGATTCTGAGTACTGCAGATGAATGTTCGGCCCTGATTTGCGGTATCGTTCACATATGTAAATGCTTCGAGAATCCATGTTGGTGTCACGAAGACTAACCCTAAAGAAACACAGGCAATTGCAAGAAAAATAATTGATAGCCTGACATAATGCCGTTTGGGCCTGCTATCACCCAAATACTTCCAACCAGGCGAAGCGGGTATCCAAGTGTTACCAGTGCGAGGATGATAATGGCGTGAAGTTTCCTCCATCTGGAAGGCGAATCATGATCGGCATTGGCTCGGTATGTCATCGCGCCACGCACTCTTTCCCAGTTTCGAAACTATTTCGTACGTCATGCTGAGAAAAAATAAGTAAGAGCAGCAGAGTTGCAAGTCTTGCTGCGACGTCGGCGCTCTCTGTCTGATCTTTAATCCACAAAAATCGTCCAGATTGCTACGGCCACACTACCGCAGCCCATCTCAAGGCACCGTTAACTCTCTCGACAGGAAGTCTTCGTCGCAAGCCCCGACTGGGAGAATCCTGATCTTCGCGTATGCCAATACAGTCATTCAAAATGTAACGAGTTTGATAAACAAGAACCTCGATCACAAAAACGTCGATAGAACGACACTCCAATTGTGCGTCACCCCTAGAAGCAAATACGCCAATAACGATGCCTAGGATGGTGAATGGTGACTTAATTAAAATCATTGGGGTGTGCAATATAATATATAGGATAACCATGTCTTTGTGTCTCTGTCTAACGGAAGTAGATCAACTCAAGACGTATAGGATGTGACGCACTCTTCAAAAATGTTTTCTTCCCTGCGCGATTTGCTTTCACGTAAGAGTGTGCTGCTTGTCCAAAGAAAGTTCCATATGTGACTAACATCGCCCATCGCCAGTGGCTATCTGTGTAGTAGCCAAGGGCAACAGTGATGCTGCCAAAAATTAGAGTAAGGCAAGTTGCGAGTATGACAATCAATTGGCCGCCGCGTGTTTTAGAAATACTTCGAGAGGGAGTCATGTTCGATCAGAAGTTCCCGAGGGCTTGTACAATTTTTAGTCCTTGATAAGATTGAAAATTGACGTCAGCGTCGTTCTCAGTAATTTTTGTCAGTTCTGCCCTAATCTCGCGTTCGAGTGCCCGAAGATAAAAACCCTCGCTACAGATTTTCTTGAGCCAATCCATTCCGAGAAAGCGACGACTGTAACTGCAGACATTGCGCCACGGCAATTAGTGGTTGTGGGAACTGATCTGGTTTTCGGCGTGGTCTATAACTCTGTTGTGTGAAGACGAGAAGTGCTGTGAGGACAGCGACGCCAGTGGCAATCAATGTCGAGTATACTGCAGTATATGAGCGCTCATCTTCTTTTGTTTGTTCATATTCAGATGTCAAGAGCTGGAGGCGCGTTGTTTTGGGGTTCATTGAGATGTTCTTTTCATTAGCTGAATTATATGTTGGCGCGATCCTTTGCTTCAAGCGACGCTATGAAAAATCGTCTGGCGGCTTTTTCTGTAGATGAGTGTCGGTGTGTTTTCTAGCCTCGGCATGCTTCTGTGGGCGGTGTGATATTTATATGGCTACGTGTGCATGTCGAAAAATATTAAGTAATTGTGTACTATATTGCGGGATTATATGATTGAACTATGACATTGTCGTATTTCAGTTGTCTGTATACTCACCGCTAGTGTTGTGGGTATGTGCCAGGACATGGTGCACGGGCTGCCAGGCCAGAGCCAGCAGCGTGCCGATGGCCGTTCCGACGAGACAGGACATGGCCGTCCCGGGTGGTCCAGGACAGGACCGGGTTAGGGCGAGTTCCTCGGCCCACCTGATGACCTGGTGCAACGGGTGGAAGCCGACCTGGCGAGGTTGACCGCCAGGATGTGGCCACCGACCCACAGCATCGCCACGGTGCCGACGACCCCGATGCCGCGGAAGAGCGCTGGCGCCGACTTCACGATCGTGCGGCCGACGGACCGGACGGCGCCCGTGCGGCCCTGACCGGCCAGGTGCGCCCCGGCGTCGTCGAGCTTGATGAGGGCGGCGACCAGGCCGTAAACGGCAAAGGTGATGAGCAGGGCGATGAGGACCAGGACGATGATGCGCCGCATGGAGGACTCCCTCCACCTCGGCCAGGGCCAACAGCATGATTTCGGTGGACAGGACGAAGTCCGTGGTGATGTGCCTGACGGATGATCTGGGCCTCGTCGACCGGGCCGGTGTCCTCCTTGGCGTGCCTGGTACGGCCGAAGCGCTCCAGGATCTTCTCCCTCCTCGAAGCACAGATAGGGTGCCGCCGATGACGAGCGCGACCGGTAGGAGCCAGGGTGCCACCGCCGTCAGTAGCAGGCCGATCGGCAGGATGATGAGGAGCTTGTTGCGAAGCGATCCCAGCGTGATCCGCTTGATAATGGGCAGCTCGCGATCCGGGGTGATGCCGGTGACGTACTGGGTGTGGTGGCCACGTCGTCGACAGCCGCCGCCGAAACCTTCGCGGAGGCCTTGACGGCGATCGACGCCGTGTCGTCAACGGTTGACAGTGTCAACGGCGAGCGTGGCGATGTCGTCAAGAAGTGCAAAGAAGCCTGACATGAGGGCGCAAGTCCTGTCGTGCGGTGTCGGCCTGCAACGAGACTACTCGCTGCGGCCTATTAGGGCGGCTGGAAGATGATTGGGGACGCATAGCAGGGTGCGGGTCTCACACGGCGGACCAGCTCACCACTCCCCGGTTGAGGTCCAGGGAGACCTCGGCGGCCCGCAGCGACAGCTCGGTGATCGCCCTGGTCTGCTCGGGGGCGGCGTTCGGCGGCGGTGAGATGCTGGCGATCTGGCCGACGACGTCGAGCAGCTGCTTGCACCAGCGCACGAAATCCCCGGCCGTCAATTCGGTGGCATCGAGGATGTCCCGCAAGCCGTGCGCCGTCGCACCAGGCCTGGACTGCTCCGGCCAGTGCCGGCCTCGCGCCCGAGGACGCCTCGATACAGGGGCCAGGGACTCCAGGTCATGGAGCCGGTGCGAGACGCCCAGCTGGGCACGCAGGCACTGGCCGAGCCTCGACCCGGGAGCCACCGGTAGACCGATCGACTGCGCGCTCAGGCGCGGTTCGTAGACACAGGCGCTCAGCGCCCCGGCGAGCTCGCCGACACCGAGGCCCTCGAAGACACCCGTGCGCAGGCACTCTGCGATGAGCAGGGTCCCGCTCGGCATAGATCCGGGCCAGATCTTGCCGGCCGCCGTCACCTCAGCTCGCGCTCGGGATGACCACGGTCCACGGGCTGCAGATAGCCCAGTTCGAGCAGAATGTCGCACACGGCGTCGAAGAGGCGGGCAATAGTGCCGGTACGGGTCTCGATGCGTCGCTGAAGGCGCTCGGCCTCGGCCTCGCCCGCGACCACTTGCGGCCCACCCTGGCGTGCTCCTCCCGGTCGGGGCATCCGTGGCAGGGGATGGGATCGCATGTCGTGGCGCAGGCGCTCGAGGTTGTCGACAATGCTGTCGCGGCGGGCCTGGGCTCGGCTCGAGCGGGGCGTGAACGAGGCGACCCTCCTCCAGGTCCCCGGCACGCGGTGCATCGACCAGACGCTGGACGAGCCGGTCACGATCCCTGGGGGCCGGTGGGGTCCACCGAGTCGGCCACCCGCAGCGCGCCCACGCGCATGACGCCGTCCGGGGCCGTGTCCGGAGTCAGGGCGACCACCCGTGAATCCTCCCCAGCACCGTGAGCGTGGGCGTCCCGGTCCGGTTAGCACCGATCTCGAGAACAATGCCATGACGGCGGCGGCGTCCCCTGCGGAAGACGACGACGTCGCCGCGCTTTCCAGCGCGCTCATGGCCCGCCCGCCTCGCTGCGGCGTGAGGCGGCCCGGTCCCGCGACAGATCCGCTTCGGCATCGGCGATGGCTCGACGTATGGCCGCGTACTCGCGGAAGTCGCCCAGGCGGCAGGCCATGTCCTTCTCCAGGCTCTCGAGGGCTGCGGCGCTGCGGCGCGCCTGAGCGGCCAGCTCCACAACGCCGCGGTCAGCCTGGAACTGGGCGAAGGACTCCTCGAGCACCTCGCGCCCGCGCCCGCGGCATACGCTCGAGAAGGTTGACAGCCATGTTGTAAGTGGGACGGAAGGCTGAGACCAGCGGGTAGGTGCGCCGGGAGGCCAAGGAGGAGACCGTGGCCGGCTCGAGGTCGTCGGTGGCCAGGACGACCGCGTGGCCCTCGATGTCGATGCCGCGGCGCCCGCCCGGCCCGTCAGCTGGGTGTACTCCCCGGACTGAGGGGTGACGTGAGCAGAACCGTTCCACTTGCGAAGCGACTCCAGAACCACCGTGCGCGCAGGCATGTTGATGCCCAACGCCAGAGTCTCGGTGGCGTAGACGACCTTGACCAGCCCCGCGCTGAAGAGCTCCTCAACTGTCTCCCTGAACACCGGGCAGCAGCCCTGCGTGATGCGCGGCAACACCGCGCTCCAGGGCGTGGGCCCAGAAGCGGAAGCCGAGGACCCCCAGGTCACCGGCCGGTATGTCTGCAGTGCGCCGTTCAATCACCTCACGGATCCGGGCGGCCTCCGCCTCGTGGTCAGGTCGACCCCGGTACTCACCACCTGGTTGACGGCCTGCTCGCAGCCGGCTCGGGAGAAGACGAAGACGATGGCGGGAAGCAGTCGCGCTGCCTCGAGGGCCTTGACAACCTGGAGCCGCGACGGCGGCTTTTCAACCGAGCCGTGCGGGCTCCGCCCTCGCCGCGGCGAGGGTGCGCGTGCCCCACCCTGCGGAGCGCTTCCAGGGCTGCGGCCCCGGGCGGAGCCGCCGCCCTCGACTGCGGTAACTGTTCTTGGAGGAGCCCCCGGAGGCGGCGGCACGTCGGGCCTGCTTGACGGCCTTGAGCAGCTCGGGGTTGAGCGGGGGCTGCGCCGCCTGTTCTCGACTGCTCCGACTCCGCCGTGCCGGCGGCGCCTGTGAGCTCTGCGACATCGATGGGGCGGGGAGTAGAGGGGCGAAGACGACGCCCGACCATCATGTGCTGGGTCAGCGGCACGGGTCGCTTCTCGGAGACGACAACAGCGGTCCTTCCCCGCACTTGCTCGAGCCAGTCGCCAAACTCCTCTGCGTTCGAGACCGTGGCGGACAGGGAGATGACCTGGACCTCGGCGGGTAGGTGGATGATGACCTCTTCCCACACCGGCCCGCGGAAGCGGTCGGCCAGATAGTGAACTTCGTCCATGACCACGAAGCCCAGTCGGTCCAGGTCGCGTGAGCCCAGTAGAGCATATTGCGCAGTACCTCGGTGGTCATGACCACGACGTCGGCATGGGGTTGACGGAGGTGTCGCCGGTGAGCAGCCCCACGTGCTCCTCGCCGTGTCGGGCTACGAGATCCAGGTATTTCTGGTTGCTCAGTGCCTTAATCGGCGTGGTGTAGAAGGCTTTGTGCCCCCGAGCCAGGCCCAGGTGGACGGCGAACTCCCCCACCACTGTTTTTCCTGCACCCGTCGGGGCCGCGACGAGGACGCCTTCTCCCCTCTCGACGGCGGCGCAGGCCTCCTCCTGAAAGGGGTCGAGCGGGGAAGTCGTAGCCCCGGGCGAAGCGGGCGAGCTCACTGCCGGCGGCGGCCTGTCGACGACGGGATGCGGCGTAGCGCTCGGCCGGTGAGCTCATGGGGACAGCCTACGGGCCGGATCAGCCCCGGGTCGGCAGGAGCAGCCGTACGGCGTCGGGGACGGCCTCGAGGCGCAGGGGCAGCTCGGCCAGCGGCTCGCCGTCGGCGAAGGGGTGCGGAGGCGGTCGCAGGCCCCGGTCATGGCCGGTGCGCTCGTCCAGCGCCCTCGATGGTGACGGTGCGGCTGCGCTTGACATGGACGGCCGGGTCGGTCAGGTGGGAGCCTTTGAAGAGCCGGCGGAACAGGGAGACCAGGCGGGGACGGCTCACAGGATCCAGGCGCAGGACCTCCAGGAGACCGTCGGCGGGATCGGCTTGGGGTGCCAGGTCCATGCCGCCGCCGATGTAGCGGGTGTTGGCCACTGCCAGCAGGGAGCGCGGGTCCTTCCCAAGCGCCCCCGTCGGTGGTGACCCGGAATCCGTAAGGGCCAGAGCCGCGAGCTCGGCCGTGAAGGCGCGTACGTAGCGCCCCTCGCGGGCGGGCCAGGTCAGGGTGTTGGCACGGGCGTTGACGGCGGCGTCCAGACCGGCACTGACCACGGCCAGGGACCAGCGTCGCTGCGGGGCGAGCAGGGTGCCGTCCGGACGGGAGGCGTGATCGCGTCGGTGGCCATGATCGCGCCGTCACCGGCCAGCGCCCGGTTGATGAGACGGGCCGAGGCAGAGGCATCTCGGCTGGGCAGGCCGAAGTGCCTGGCGATGTCATTACCAGTACCGGTGGCCACGATGCCCAGCGGTACCCCCTGTCGTGGCGACAATGTCCACCCCCAGGTGCACCATGCCGTCCCCTGCCAACGACGACCAGCGCCTCAACGTTACCGTCCGGGTCCGTCTCCCAGGAGGGCCCGGCCGGCACAGCGCGCCTGGTCGTAGGAGCTGCCACGTACGTGGAGGACCTCGTGCCCGGCTTCGCTCAGGATCTGGCGGGCGACGTCGTCGGCGGCCGAGTGACGCCCCCGTCCCGACGAGGGATTGGACAGCAGAGCAATGCGCACGAAGTTGCAGATACGAAAGTCAGGAAGAAAAGAACAGTGGATTGAGGCGTCCGGTTATTCGGCCAGGGGCCGCCTCCAGCTCGGCATCGAGCTCATCGCGTTTCCTCTCCACCCGTTTGTCATGCCGGATCGAGATGAAGCAGGCCAGGAAGTACAGACCGGCGATGGGGACGGACATGAAGACCATGGGACCAGGGGATCCGGCAGCGGGGTTGGCGATCGCCATGAAGGTGACGATGCCGATGATGGCCCAGCGCCAGCCCTTGAGCATGGTCTTTCCCTCGCATGAGCCCGAGCATGTTGAGCGCAACGAGAAGCTCGGGGAGGAGGGAAGGCGATCCCTGAAGACGAGATGAGCCTCATGACGAAGGACAGGTAGAGATTCGCTCCGATCACTCCGGCAGTGGGGCCATCGGGATGAAGCTGGTGAGAATGGAGACCGCATGCGGCATCACCCAGATCCCCAGGGCCGCGCCGGCCAGGAAGAGAAGCAGACCAGCGGTGCCGTAGGCCCAGGTGTAGGCTTTTTCCTTACGGGTCATGCCGGGACCCACGAAGGCCCAGAACTCGTACATCCACAACGGTGAGGACAACAGGACGCCGAGCCAGATCGATACTTCGAGCTTCATGTCGAAGGAGGCCAGGATCGTATCGAAATTCAGGGTGAGATTGCACCCTTGGCATTGGCCTGTCTCGATGGGCCGGGTGATGAGGGCGAAGGCTCGCTCGTAAAGCAGATAGCCCACGACCGTCATCACCATGACACCCGCGGCGGAGACGAAGAGACGCTGGCGCAGCTCACGCAGATGGTCCCCGATGGACATGCGCGCCTCGGGGTTGTCCTTGCGCCTCGATCGCTTGATCTGAGGAAGCTTGGGCACCACGGCCTCCTTCGTCTCCGGGTCCCGGCTATCGCCGGACGGGGTTACTTCTGAGCTGAGCTGTCGGTGCTCTGCGAGGCTGTCTGACCGTCCTGGGTGGGCTCGGTGTAGTAAGTGCCCTCCTGAGGCTGCTGGATCTGAGCCTGGGAGCTCTTGGAGTCGTCGTCGCGCAGCTCCTTGACCTCCTTTTTGAAGACCTTCATGGATTGGCCCACGCTCCGGGCGATGTCAGGCAGCTTCCTGTAGCCGAACAGCAGGATGACGACGATGAGCAGAAAGATGATGTGCGACGGCTTAAAGAGGTTCACGGCGCTGCTCCTTGTGGTAGGGGCTGTATCGATACGGGCTGAGTGTAGCCTCCCGGCAGGTGCCTCTGAACGAGGGTTCCGCCGGTTCCCCCCAAGGCGGACGGAGCCGGCCTCCTCGGCATCAATGCTGTTCCGTATCGGCGTCATAAGAGGTCAGGGCCCGTTTGGCGGCAGCTGCGGCATCCTGGGCGAGATCGGCGGGCCTCGACGGCGAAGAGGTGATATCCCGCCGAGAGGACCAGCCCGACGAGCCAGGCGCGGTCGCGCCCCTCCACGACAGCCCTGAGACGGCCATCCGCCCTCCTCCCGTGAGACGCGGGATCTGCTCGGTGAGCCAGCGGCCCGATGGGCGCAGGGTCAGCGTAGCGCGGGCCTTTCCCCGCAGGCCGATCGGACTCGGGCTGGTTCTTTCTGTGCGATGTGCGATGCCGGACGGCGGGGACGTCGAGAACAGGGCCGATTCGATCCGGTCCAGACGGAAGCTCCGTTCGGCTCTGGCGCTGAGGCACCAGGCACACCAGCGTCATGTGCGATCCATCACTTTCCAGGGCGATGGGGGTCGATATCGCGCTCGGAGAGGATGTCGGTGGCGGAGACGTAGGTCACGTGGAGTCGGCGCTTATCCCTGCAGTGCGGAGCGCACGGCGCCCAGGACTTCGGCCGTACGGCCCGGCGCAGGGCGGGAGCGCCTCGAGACCAGACCGGCCGAGGACTCGGCCCGCGTCGGCGGCGTCAACCGAGGCGTCGGCCGTGAGTGGGTCGGCCAGCGCCTGTTGGGTGGAGACGAGCACAGGAGCAGAGGCGCCGTCGTCGGCCAGGAGGTCAGGGCCAGGACCTTGAGGGCCATGAGCAGGGAGATCGCCTCCTGCCGGGTCAGGCGCACCGGGCGGTCCAGTCCCAGCGGCTCGGCGAGGCGCAGACGCCCGGCGTCGAAGTCGGAGGCGTCGAAGTCCACGAGGTCCCCGTGCAGACCGCCGGGCAGGCCGGAGACCCACAGCGTGTTGACGTCCCGTTCAAGGACGGCCGGGGAGACGCCGAAGCGCTCGGCGGCCGCTTCGACGGAGACTCCGGGATTGTCCGCGACCCAAGCAGGTAGGGCGAGCAGCCGCGCGAGCTGGTCGGAGGTGGACACGCGCGGCATCGTCAGCTCCCTCCTGGAGCCGCGAGCCTGGCGGCGCCTTGCAGGTGCGCCCGGACGGCCCGGCGCAAGGAGTCCGGAGCGAGCACCACGGCGGCATCCCCGAGGGGCGGCGACGGTGCTGCGAAGGAGAAGGGGTCCCTCGTACTCGACGACGATGAGGTCCCGGTCCACCAGGTGCGCGGGCAGATCGGTCGGCGGTTCCTGGTAGGATCGAGGCGCGCGCCGGCCAGACGCAGTCCCAGGGCACTGCCTGGAAGCACAGCGATGAGCGCCCGTTCGCGGGCGGGAGCCCCTGGCGGGTTGCCGGATGAAGGCACCGGGAAGGCTGTGGACGGTCACAGGCCCGGCGATGCGTGCGAGACGGAAGGTGCGCGGTCGGCCGAGCCCTGTCCCGAGGGGTCTTCTGGGGCTCGTCGTCTTGGGCGTCGGGGGAGGTGGAGGGCTCGACGGCGTCGAGGTACCAGGCCCCTCGGCGAGGCGCAGATGGTGGGGCTCGACGGTGCGGGCCCGGTAGTGCCCGAGCGGACGGATATGTAGTCGAAGGTGACCAGACGGCGCTCATCGATTGCGGTGACGAGCTCTTCGGGGATCTCGCTGCCGGACAGATCCGCGGTCAGGGTCCGGGCAGGCCGGCGGAGCTGCTACCCGCCGGGCCCTCGCTGACTGCGCGCAGCATGGTCAGCCCGCCTGGCGGTTGCGGGCAGGTCACCGTCGCGCCAGGCCGAGGCGGCCAGGTTCAGGCAGGCAGCCTGCTCGGCGCTCAGATGCAACGCGGGCAGAGCGTAGTCCTCCTCGTCGATGCGGTAGCGGGGCTCGTCGTCGTGCCCGTGGTAGTCACCTCGATGCCGAGCTTGCGCAGGGGTGTCCTTGTCACGTTCGAACTTGCGGCGCGCGGAGATCGGATTGGCGGCTGGGCCGCTCGAAGCGTATCCCGGCACGCCGGCTGACGAGCTCTTCGGCGCTCAGGCCGGTGGTGGTGTTGCGCAGAGTGAGAAGAAGGCTCACCAGGCGCTCCTCGGTACTGCGGGTCTGCTGGCTCACGGTGCCCCAGCCTAGGGAGAATCGGACGGCTTGCGGATTCCGGCGCGCGTGTCCGGATAGTCTGCCGCCATGATGTGGCGCGACGGCGTAGTGATCGGGACCAGGAGCGTATGGGGGCCCGCCGGACGCTCTTGCGCAGAGCTGGACGCGGAGATCACCGGGGCGCCAGCAGCTAGCAGCCTGCTTCCAGGTCAACAGGTCCGGGCAGTCGCCTCACGAGGCCCTCACCGGGCTGCCCGATGCCGGGGAACGGGTGAGACTGGAGGTCTCAGCCCTCGACCGTGCCCTGAGCACCGGCGGGCACGCCATGGTCAGTGCCCGCCCGGACGTTCTCCCCGCCGACCCGCCGCATGAGGGCCACCTCGTCAAGGCCCGCTATATGCCCGACCAGGTCATGGTCACCGGCGTCGACGAACAGGGGAACCGCTCACCACGGCCTGCTGTCTGCCGATCGGCGACCTTGACCTGGAGGGATGCCGGTGGTGGTGGCCGACCTGCACTCGAGCCTGCCTGCCGTGCTCGCCGGTCTGCGCCCTCAGGGCGAAAAAGCAGCTGCGTGTCGTCTACGTCATGACCGACGGCGGGGCCCTTCCCTGGCCTACTCCCGCCTCGTCGCCGCTCTGAGCCAGGCGGGCTGGCTGGCCGGTACCGTGACGGCCGGACAGGGCCTGGGGCGGTGACATCGAGGCGGTCAGCGTCCACAACGCGCTCCTGGCTGCCCGGCACGTGCTGCACGCGGACGCCGCTGTCGTCATTCAGGGCCCGGGAACCTGGGCACAGAGACGCCCTGGGGCTTCTCCGGAGTGGCCTGCGGGGACGCGGTCAATGCCATCGCCGCCCTGGGCGGGCGAGCGGTGGCGTGCCTGCGTGTCTCCCAGGCCGACGCCCGCGCCCGCCACCGGGGTGTATCCCACCACTCGATGACCGCCTACGGGCGGGTCGCCCTGGCGGGGGCCGACGTCGTCGTCACCGACCTGGAAGGGGAACTGGGGACGCAGGTGCGCCAGGAGGCCGAGGCCCTGTGCGCACCGCGGCAGGGCGCCGTGCAGCACCGCCTCATCGAGATCCCTCCAACGGGCTCCTGGAGCGGCTGCGCGCGGCCGAGGCGGAGACCGGGGTGAGACTGTCCACCATGCGGCGGGGCCTCGAGGAGGACACGGCCGCCTTCATCACCGCGGCCGCGGCGGGCCGCCATGCGCACCAGCTCCCTGCGCACGGAGACGGTGCGTGGCTGATCGAGGCGCCTGGGTGGGCGCACCGGTCGACGAAGCGGCACTGCCCTGACGACGAACCTGTCGGCGGCCTACGACTGGCGGGCCTGTCACCGTATGCTGCCGAGGCGAGCGGGCCGCTGGTCGCGGTACTCCGTCCCGGTGGTGGACGTGGCCCTGGGGATCATCTTCCTCGCCTTCGCCTCGGAGTCGCTCACCTTCATCCTCCCGCTTCGGCGCCTACGCCGTCTACGTCGCCGACTCCGCCCCTATGCACGGCGCTGGCGCTGACGCAGTTCGGCAGGCTGCGCCTCCTGCGCGCCTCCTTCATCGCGACCTACACCCTGCTGGCGGCCTATGCGGTCCTCGTTGCCCTCTCCCCGGTCAACCTCGGTCTCAACCCGATCATCGCAACAGCGGTCACCAGTCTCTACACCGTCACCCGCTGGGAGCCCGACCGGCGCTGGGGCACGGCTGCGCTTCTGCTGGTCCTGGCGAGCGCCCTGGTCAACCCGGTTACCTTCGCCTCCTACGCCGGACCCCATGAGTCCAGTGCCGATCCCACGGCTGGCTCCGGCTGGAACGGGGCCGCCTTGATGGCCCGTACGCTCATCGGCCTGGTCTTCGCCGGCGTCGTGGTCCTGACCCACCTGCTGGCCTCCTCCCGGAGGAGAATCGCCGAGAACCAGGCCCGCGACGTCGGCATCGCCGCGGCCCAGGCGGTCGCGGCCGAGCGCCTCAGCCTGGCCAGAGAGCTCCACGACCTCAGGGGCACAGTCTCACCACGATCAAGGTGCAGGCCGCAACCGGCCTCGCCCTGGGCGGCGAGGAACGGCTGCGGACCACCCTGATCACCGTGCGCGACACGGCCGACGCCTCGCTGACCTCCGTGCGCCGGCTCGTCTCCGTCCTGCGCTCCGATGCCGGCGAGATCACCCCGCTGGCGGATCTGAGTACCATCCCGGTCCTCATCGAGACGACCCGAGGCTCAGGAGCCAGGGTCAGCGCCGTGCTCCCCGAACCAGAGGTTCTGGAGCGCTGCAACGCGGCATGGTCGGCGATACAGCGGCTCACCCTCGTCCGGCTCGTCGGGGAGGCCCTTACCAACGCCGTCAGGCACGGATCCGGTCAGATCGAACTGAGCCTAGTGCTGTCGCAGGCCTCCTGCCACCTTCACGTCCGTCTAACCCGGTAGCCGAGGCCTCGGAGCACTCGCCGTTCGGTGGCAGCGGACTCGTCGGCCTGGAGGAGCGACTCAGGCTCGTGGGTGGAACCATGTCCCACGGCGCCCGCTGTGATGACGAGGGTCGAAGCTTCTTCACCATCGACGTTGACTTCCCCGTGACGCCGCTCGAACTGCCCGCGAGCGCTCCCGGTTCCGGGACAGCACCCCGGTGAGACGGAATAAGGAGTGTCTGGATGGATCCCAGTGCAACCAGTGCGATCAGAGTCGCTGCGTTGTGGACGACCAGCCGCTGTTGGTGAGCGCTTTCAGCGCCCTTGTGTCTGCACAGCCCGACATGGAGGTCGTGCTGGAGGCGGTCAATGGGCGCCAGGCCATCGAGGGGCTGATCGCCCGGGCCAGCGGCTCTCACGGCGGGGCCGATCTGGTGCTCATGGATCTGCGGATGCCTGTGTTGGATGGGATCAGTGCCATTCGTGAACTGCGGGCCGTGCCGGCCACCTCTGCTTTGCGGATCCTGGTCCTGACCACCTTCGACGACGACGACCTTGTCCTGGCGGCGTTGGGTGCAGGCGCCCATGGTTTCCTTCTCAGGACGCTGAGCCGACGACGCTGTTGGAGGCGATCCGCGTCGTCGCCCGCGGCGGCTCCTGGCTGGATCCTGCCGTCACTGGCACCGTCCTGGCCCACCTTGATGCAGGTGCCGAGCCGGGATCTCCCGCAGCCACCAACCTCGCCGTCGGAACCTGCCGGTGGCGCCGTGCCCGTTGTGGGGGCGCCGTCGGGACCCTATGAGCCCTTAACCGGGCGGGAGGACGCCGTCCTGGCTCTCGTGTGCCAGGGGCTGAGCAACGCCCGGATCGGCGAGCGGCTCCATGTCGCGGAGTCGACGGTTAAGTCCCACGTCAAGACGATCTTGGGTAAGACCGGCTGCCACAACCGGGTCGAACTCGTCATCTACGCGCTGACCACCGGGCTCGTGCAGCCGCAGTAGCCTTCCTCCCCAGGGAGGAGATACGGCAACGGTGGTTGCCGTATCTCATCCCTGGTGGGGGATCCGCCGAGGTACCGGCGCGCACGAGCATGGGGCCGCGACAGCTACCACCACAACGTCTCCTCTCCCTCCCCGCCCATGCGCTGGCGTTGCCCCGGGCTGAGGCTCGTCGGGGTCTCGAAGTCCTTCGGCCATCAGACGGTCCTCACCGGGCTCGACCTGTCGGCCTATCCCGGACGCGTCTACGGGCTGCTCGGTCTCAACGGTGCCGGCAAGTCGACCGCCTTCAACATCTCCCTGGGACTGCTCAAGCCCGACGCCGGCCGAGTGGAGATCCAGGGCGATCCGTTCTGCCGGCGCAGCCTGGGGCGAGTGGGGGCCTCTATCAACGGTCCTGCGCTCTTCCCCCAGCTGTCCGCACGGCGCAACCTGCTCGTCCACTGCCGCCTGACCGGCACCTCCCCGGAGACGATTGCTCCGCTCCTGGAGCGCGTGGGTCTGGCTGGGGTCGGCAGGAAGCGCAGGCTCCTTCTCCACGGGGATGAAGGTGCGCCTGTCCCTGGCCATGGCGCTGCTGAACGACCCGGAGGTCCTCATCCTCGATGAACCCCAGAACGGGTTGGACCCCCAGGGCATCATCGAGCTGCGCGACCTCGTGCGGGACCTGGCCGATGAGGGGCGCACCGTCGTCGTCTCCAGCCACCAGCTCGGCGAGATCGCCCGCATGAGCGACGACATCGGGGTTCTGGTCACCGGGCGCCTCGTCTACGAAGGACCGCTGGCCGATTTCGCCGACGCCGATGACGAGCGGGCCATGGAGAAGAGCATTCCTGGAGGCCGTCACCGGAGGCGGGCGTCGCACTGAGACGGAGGTCCGCGCATGAGCGCCGCTGTGCAGCCGCAGACTCGATGAGGGGTGCGGGAGAAGGCTGCGGTGAAGGTGAACCTGTGGGACCTGGTGCGCGCCGAGCTCACCCGCAGCCGGCGCACCTTCACCTGGGGCATCATCAGGGCGACTTCATCTTCACCGTTCACACCATCATCCTGGCGAATGCCTCCATCAACGGAGGAGTCGTCGAAGGGTGCAGTGGAACGGCAACGCTGGCGTGGATGCATCTGTACGCCGGGGGCCTTCGCGGTTCCTATGGGACTGCTGACCGGTGCCATGGCCCAGTGGCGTGAACGGCGGTGGCGTCAGGGTGGAACGCCTGGCGCGCCGTCGAGCCGCGCCGGGTGGTGACCGCCCGCATCGTGGTCCTGAGCCTGTCGGCGCTGGCCTGCCAGGCAGCGCTCGTTGCCCCGGTGGTGGGGCACGCCCTCATCTCGGCAACGGCTGGGGCCCCTGGGACAGGTACCCGCTGTTCGCCCTCTTCATGTGGATTGTCGTCACCGGTTCCTGCGCCTGGGGTATGGCGGCCTTCCGCGTGTTGCGAGTCATCGCCGTCGGGGCCGCGCCCGTGCTTGAGCTCATCTGGTCCGTGGGGGTGACTCAGGCCGAGCGGACCGACTGGTGGACACTCCCGTGGACCTGGACGGCCCGGTCCCGCTGCCCCTGTTGGGTGTTCACGGCAACTCCGTTCTCCTCGAGGAGGACTCTCCGGTGTGGGGCTACCCGCTCCTGCCCGGATTCCTGCTGACGACCGGCCTGACCCTGGTCGGCATTGGGCTGGCCGTCCCTCAGCGGCATGCCCAGGGGTGTTGAGTCTCGGCCTCATCCGTCGCCTGGCTCAGCCGGCTGCTTCCCCAGCAGAGAGCACGACGACGCTGCGCTACCGGAGAACGTCTCGGAACAGGCTTCGACGACGCCCCGGAGTACCCCGCAGATCCGCGCCATGCCCGCCACCCGCATGGTCCGCATCCCCGGCACGCGCAGCGCCGTCCTGGCAATGGCCGGCGCCCTGCCCTGGACCGTGTGGGTGGTTCTGGCGGTCCTGTTACTTGCCTTCCTGGGGGTTCTCGCTCCGCCTACCCGCCCGACTACGGGCAGAGCTTCCCTCGAGCTCGTCGGCGGTGCCGCTTGCCGCGGCCATCACCGGCATCATGGTGTGGGGACGGCTTCAGCCGGCCTGCACGCACCCCTCACTCGCCAGGGAGCCGGCGGGATCCTGACTTCAACCGCGGTCCTCAGCGCCCTCTTCCTTCTCCCGGTCCTGGTCATCTCCTGGATCGTGACCGTCCTCGGCGACACTCTGACCCGCACCGACCCGAACTTGCCGGCGGTGACCGGCCCGGTCTATGGACTCATGGTGATGCCGGCCGTGGCCTTCATGATCGCAGCCGTCAGCCTGGCGGGTGGCTCTGAGCACCCGGATCGTCGCGGCGATCGTCCTCAACTCCATCCTGGTCGTCATAGGGGCTGCTTATCGGCGGTAACGAGTCATGGCGGCCACCTGGCTGTGGGCGGCTGGCCCCCTGGGGCTGGATGACCGTCGCCCACCAGTTCCCCGAACGCTGGCTGACGATCGTCGTCCTCAGCCCTGCCTCATCGGGTCGATGGCAGATGGTATCGGCGAACGCTCGGCGCCCGACGCGCGGCCATCCGGGACCGAACCGGATCGGGCTGAGCGAGGTTCTGAGCGGCCGGCGCGGGCCCGCATGGATCGCCCGGGCGCGTGCTTCCCGGTGAGGAGGACACCCGCCTGGGGCCTTCGGCAGGACGATGAGAATGGCCCGCTCGGGTCTCGGGCAGGGCTGCGGTCGGTCGGCGGCCCATCCGCTTTCCGATAACCTAAGTACATGAAGACCTTCGAGGACCTTTTCAGCGAGCTGCAGCACAAGGCGGCCACCGCCCCGAGGGCTCCGGGACGGTGGAGGAGCTGGACCGCGGGGTCCACTTCATCGGCGAAGCTCGTCGAGGAGGCCGCCGAGGCCTGGATGGCCTGCGAGCACGAGTCCGACGAGGCCGCCTGTGAGGAGATCAGCCAGCTGCTCTACCACGCCCAGGTCATGATGGTCGCCAAGGGCTACAGTCTCCAGGACGTCTACCGCTACCTGTAAAACCGCAAGCCCCCGTACATCCATCTGTCCCTCCTCATCACAGCTCACCACAGATCAGGAACCGCCGTGTTGCGTATCGCCGTCCCGAACAAGGGCTCCCTGTCCGAGCCCGCCGTCACCATGCTCTCCGAGGCGGGCTACCGCACCCGCCGTACGGGGCCGCGAGCTCGTGCTCGTCGACGAGGCCAACGACGTCGAGCTGTTCTTCCTGCGTCCACGCGACATCGCCGTCTCACGTCGGCCAGGGCACCGTGCACGCCGGCATCACCGGACGCGACCTGCTCCTGGATCCCGGGGTCGACGCCGTCGAGCACCTGCCCCTGGGCTTCGCCCTGCTCCACCTTCCGCTTCGCTGCCCCCAGGGCACGATGACCTCCTGGCCGATGTCGCTGGGAGCGCGTGGCCACCTCCCTACGACGTCTTGGTGCGCAGCTACTTGGCATCCCGCGTGGAGGCCCAGACCGTTCACCTCGACGGCGCCGTGGAATCCTCCGTCCAGCTAGGCGTGGCCGACCTCATCGCCGACGTCGTCGAGACCGGCACGACGCTGAGGGCGGCAGGACCCTGGAGACCTTCGGGGATGCGATCCTCGTCAGCGAGGCCGTGCTCATCACCACCGAGCAGTTCCGAGGAGAGCCCGGTCTGGCCACGCTCGTGCGGCGTCTGGAGGGGGTGCTGCGCGCCCGTGCCTACGTGCTCGTGGACTATGACATCCCCATGAACAAGCTGCACCTGGCGGCGGCCTCACCCCGGGCATCGAGTCCCCACCGTCTCCCCGCTGCAGAACCCTGACTGGGTGGCGGTGCGCGCCATGGTCCCGCGGGCGGACATGAACCGGGTCATGGACGAGCTCTACGAGGTCGGAGCCCGTGCCATCCTCGTCTCCTCACTGCTGGCTTGCCGGCTGTAGCCGGCCGCGAGGCATGGCAATGACAAGTGCTGTGGCCGCCACCAGCAGAACCGTGCAAGCGCCCAGCGCTGGGACGAGTCCAGCGGTGAATCTCTCACCAGGGGCGTAAGCGCCGAAGATGGTGAAGAGGGCGGTGCACAGCGCGATGCCTGTGGCCGTCCCCAGCTGACGAGCCGTTTGATTGACCCCCGAGACGACGGCACGGTCCTGAGACGCGATCCCCTCCAGGACTGCGGTTGCCAACGGGGAGAAGGTCAGCCCCATGCCAGTACCTGCGATGAGCATGGGCGGGACGTGGAGCCGTAACCGCTGCTCGTGTGCGCCAGGAGCATGAAGCACCCCTACTGCCGCCGTCTGCAGCACCATACCGATCAACAGCACCGCCCTCGGCCCGTAGTGCTTGACGAGCACGCCCGCTACCGGGGCCACCACCATGGGAACCATGGTCCACGGTGCTGCGCGCAGTCCCGACTCCAGTGGGCCGAAGCCCATCCCGATCTGAAGGTACTGACTGACGAGGAACACTGATCCGAAGATCCCGGCGGAAAAGAGCATCGCTACAGTGTTGACCAGGTTGAAGCGCCGGTCGCGGAACAGGCGCACTGGCACGAATGCGCTGCGAGCGGTGCGCTCCCGCCGGATGAAGCCGGCCAGTGAGGCCAGTGCCAGAGCAAGGCATCCAAGAACCAGGGGGCTGGTCCAGCCGCGGCTGCCACCCTCCACCAGTGCCCAGGTCAACGGAAGATAAAGGTCGCTGCCATCGCCAGTCCCGCGAGGTCGGTCGTCCGGGCTCTGCTTCTGTCTATGACGGCGAGTCTGCGAAGACTCCACCAGCCCAGCGCCAGGGACAGGGTGCCCACCGGAAGATTGATCCAGAAGATGAAGCTCCAGTGCAGATCCTCAACGACGGCGCCTCCGACGATGGGGCCGGCGGCAACACCCAGCCTGTTGACGCTGCCCCACACACCGATGGCGAGCTCTCGCAGGTGCGGGGGTACGGCGTCGGCCAGAAGCGCCAGGGACAGCGAACCGATGGCCGCCCCGCTGGCACCTTGGACCACTCTGGCGGCGATGAGCGCCAACGGCGTGGAGGCCAGTGCTGCCAGAGCCGAGGCCGAGGTGAACAGGAACACGGCCCACAGGAAGAGTCTGCGGCGCCCGATCCTGTCCCCCAATGCTGCGGGTTGGCAGGATCAACGTGGCGTAGGTGAGCGTGTAGGCGTTGACGAACCATTGCAGCTCGGTGACCGAGGCCCCAGATCCCGGTAGAATCTGCGGTAGCGCGATCGTGACCACCAGTGAGTCCAGTGACGTCATCAGGGTGGGAAGGGCGATCGCAAACCATGACCCACGCAGGAGGGATTCGATGATGGCCCTCGGTTCCGGTGAATGGTGGGCTGGAGGAAGGCTCGCCGAGCGAACGATGTGTGGGCCTGGAGCGGACAAGGTGACTCCTAACTGGATAGTGAAAGTGTCTACTTGATTAGATACCTTTGACTATCTACTTGTCAACTCGATGCTCTCCGCCAGGAACCGCCAGGTACAGGAGATGTCGCCGTCGACGATTTCAACCCATGGGTCGGGCTGCTGCTCTTAGAATCTCGATATCGGCGCGCATGAGTCCTGGGGGTGTGTGTGCTCGTATGCTCGGACCTGGCCGGATATCACATGACGGCCCGGGTGACGCCGCTGGAGAAGGAGGATCATGCGTATCTCGGAGCTCGCCCAGGAGTCCGGGACCCCGGTGGCGACGATCAAGTACTACATCCGCGAGGGTCTGCTACCCGCCGGTACGCCCGTCAATGCGCGGCAGTCCGACTATGGGACACAGCATTTGGAGAGGCTGCGTCCTCATTCGGGGACTCTGCGAACGTCCTGGCGCATCCATCGAGCAGGTGCGTGATGTCATCGGCGTGATCGATCAACCGGATCAGGAGCCGTGGGAGGCGATGAAGTTCGCGACCGAGGCGATCCCCGCCTCACCAGCACGAAAAGCCGGGAATCAGCAGGGCGCGTGTGGTATTAGAACGGCTCGGTCTACCCTGCTCTCCTGAGCATCCTGCGGTCAGGCACCTTGACTCGGCCCTGGCCTTCGCCGAGGAGATCGGCATGGCCATGAGCGCGGAGCAGCTGGCTGTGTACGTCGAGGCCGCGCGGCGGACTGCTCGCGCCGATGTCGAGCACATTCCTTGGCAATCGCGTGAGGACTCGGTGAGGCAGGCGGTCCTGGGGACCGTGGTCTACGAGCCGGTGCTCCTCGCGCTACGGCGCATTGCGCACCGCGAGCTCGGCATGGCCCACTACGAGCACCACGACGGCGAGCAGCGAGCTGGCGCCGAGCTCCCGGGCCGGAGGATGACGACGATGCGGCCAGCGTGCCCTGTCACCTGCGTATCTACTGCCCCAGCGGCACGCAGACCCTGCCGCCCGGGGTGCCTTCTTGTCCCCCAGAAGCTTGTGGGAGGAGAGGAACTCGATCATCGAGGCGACGTCATCGACCCGCACCGAGCCGATGGGATGAGAACCGTCACCGCTGACCAGCTTGCCGGTGGCCACGGCGACCTCGCGCGCGCGGGCCGCTTGAGTGCTGTCCACCAGGTCCTGGACATGCTCTTTGAGGTCCTCGACGGCCGCGTCGGGGTCCTTGACGAAGGCGTTCATGCCCTCGATCGAGGCCTTGACGGCGGCTCTCGAGGTCCTGGCGGCGGGAGTCCAGCAGGGAGCGGGTCGTCACCAGCGAGGCGCCGACGAGGGGATCTGGTCGGCGACCTGGATGGTGCGTACGGGGAGTGCCGGACTGGCGGATCTGGATCGGCGTCGTTGTGGAGAAGCCGACCACCGCGTCGACCTTGCCGCCGACGAGCGCCGCCTGCTGGGTGTAGCCGATGTCCTGGATCGTCAGGTCCGACTCGGTCAGAGAAACCCGTGACATGGCCAGCTGGAGGGCGTACCAGGTCTCCCCTTTGCGGCCTGGCGTGCCGACCGTCTTGCCCTTTGAGGTCCGCGGGACGTTGATCGCGGAGTCCTCCGGCACGATGAGGGCAGGCCGGGTAGGACTGGTAGTACCGCCGATGACGACGAGGTCGTTTCCATTGAGGTGGCCACCACCGCTTCATCGGCTCCGGCGATGACGAGGTGCTCCTGCCCGCTTTGGAGGGCATCGAAGAGCCCCTCCTGCGCCCCGTGATGGCGCAGCGTCACGTTCGCGGCGTACTTCCCATCTTTCTTGGCCATGTAGAAGGGGGCGAACTGGATGTTCGGCGTGTAGGTCAGGCCGATGGTCAGTCGCGCCTCCCCGGCCGCAGAGCGAAGCTGCGCGGCTCGCGGTTCCCGAGGAGCAGGCAGCCAGTGCGCCGAATCCGGTCGAGGCCAGGCCGCCGGCCAGCAGGTGGCGGCGTGAGGGGGACGGGAGCGAGTTCCGTGAGCGAGAGGGCCATGAGGATTTCCTTTTCTCCGAGGGTGAGGAAGCGTGTGGTGCGCACGGGGCTACATGGCGTGGCGCGCGCAGGGGCGTCTACGCAGTGCGGCTGCGTCGCTCGAGCTCGTGCAGCGCCCAGTGGATGGAGGTGGCCAGAATGCACAGAAGCGTGATCGTGGCGAACACACCGGTGGTGTCCCCTCGGCTCTGCTGAGTGGAGAGCACCGTTCCCAGGCCCTCACCGCCCATGATGAGCTCGCCGACGACCGCGCCGGTGACCGACAGGGTGAAAGCCGGTGCGCAGCCCGGTGTAGATGGCGGGCAGGGCCATGGGCAGCTCCATGTGGATGAGCATGCTCAGGCTGTGGGCGCCGTCGAGCCGGGCCGCGTCCGTGACGTCCTGCATCCAGGCCGCGCAGGCCCCAGCAGCACCGTGACCGTGATGGGGAAGAAGACCATGAAGGCACACAGGACCACGACCGGCAGGGTTCCATAGCCGATCCACAGAACCAGCAGAGGGGCGACGGCGACTCGGGGAAACCGCCTGACTCTGCCGCGACATACGGTAGGACGGCCCGTGAGAACAGCCGCCAGCGGTACAGGGTCCAGGCCAGGGGCAGGGCGAAGACGGCGGCCAGGAGGCAGCCGAGGAGAGCCTCGCGCAGCGTGATCCAAGCTCGCCACCCCAGTCCGACCTGGGTCGAGACTCAGCCACAGACGCTCGACGACGGCCAGGGGGCCGGGCAGGAAGATCTTGGGAATGGCACCCGATCCGGTGGCGATCTGCCACAGGATTAGCAGGGCGGCGCCCAGTCCGACGGCCGGCCACGGCCCGTTCTGCTCGGCAGCGTGGATGCGGCGCCGGCGTCTGGCCGGGCGGCTGGTAGTGGCTCTGCGCGACAAGGCTGTCGGGAGAATCTGAGGAGGCCCGTGGTACGGGACGGCGCTGGACTGACGAGCGACATGGGAAAAGCTGGGGACGCGCGGCCCTTGCCAATGGGGCTGGGGCTGTACACGGCGGTCTCCTCCGGATCCTTCCGAGACGGGAGCCCCGGCTGCACCGGGGTCCGCCTGCGCGCCGTCGGTCGGCGCACACACGTGCTGGGCGCCCGCTCCGGTCGATACTCGATCGATCCACGACCGATCCGTGGAGATCTGGGACGTCGTCCTGAGCTGCGGGTCTCCCGCGCGGGCGCCACGCGCATCCTCCCATCCGGACTCTCACCGTCGGTGCCGGAGTTCCACCGGCTCAACCGCTGGTCCCCCGGCTGCCTGACGCTGCCGTGGCACGAGGCGGGTCGCGGACCGTTACCGCCGGTTCGGACTTTTCACCGACCCCGGAGCACGTTGCTGCCGGTAAGGATACAACGTCGATCGTCCCACGGCGATACTCGAGATCCCTCAATGGCTGGGCGGGCTCACAGGATGTCGCTCAGCGTGCGGCTCGAGCCGGTCGCCCACCCGGCAGAACAGTGACGCACGGCGTCCGCAACCGCGCGACGCAGATGGTTCGGGCCCCGCCTGCAGAGAGTGACTCCAGTGCTCTGAAGGATCGGAGATCTGGATGATATCCCGACTCCCAGATCACGCAGACGTTGCTGAGCCTCGGCATCGACCCTGACCCGTCCGGCGAAGACGATGGAGGGCGCGCCGCACTCGCAGGCCAGTCGGAGCACCCGCTGACCGCCTTGCCGTCCAAAGACTGTCCCATCCAGCGTCCTTCCCCCGTCAGCAGCAGGTCGGCTCCTCCAGCCGCTCGCGCAGCCCCACGACGCGAGTCAGGTGGTCGATGCCGGTGGCGAGTTCAGCACCGAGAACAGCCGTCAGGGTGAAGGCGGAAAAGCCGCCGGCGGCACCGGTGCCCGGGCGGCAAGCCCAGTGGCTCAGACCGAGGACTCCAGCCAGGCGCGTCATCTCACCGTCGATCCCATGTGATCGCGGGCCCGATCAGTCCCTTCTGCGGGCCGAAGACGGCTGCACGCGCCGCGATCCCGTGAGCGGATTCGTCACGTCCCCGGCCACCGTGATGCCTCACGCCTCAAGACGACGGCGAGCCGGGCTCGACCTCGATACTCCTGATGCGGGGGAACTCGGCGGGCACCGGATCCCACCTCGTGACCCCTGTTCGTCCAGGCAGCGGGCACCCAACGCCACGAGCATCCCCAGGCCCAGGTCGTTGGAGGCCGACCCGCCCAGTCCAATGAGCAGTGAGCGGGCGCCTGCGTCGAGCGCGGCAGCGATGACATGATCCCGAGCCCGCTGGTCGAGGAGCGCATGACGTCCCGCTCCCGGCGCGATGTGCTCCAGTCCCACGCTGGAGGCCAGGTCGACGACGGCGCGGTCGCTGTCGAGCCCGAAACCCGCCGTCAGTGGGCGGCCCAGGGCGTCGATGGTCGACACTTCTCGCCACGAGGCAGTCCCAGGCGGAGGCGATGGCCTCAGCGAAGCCCTCCCCTCCGTCGGAGACGGGCACCCTGGTTGATTGCACACGCGGGCAGCGCGTCCCGCACCCGGCCGCCATGGCTCTGAGCGGCCTGCACGGCGGTCATGGACTCCTTTGAAGGAGTCGGGGCGCGACGACGATCCTCATGCCTGCAGCACTGTCCAGCTACCCCTGTCCGGCTACGCGCGTGAGGCGGTGACAGCGGCGTCGAACTCCTCGGAGATCTCCTCCGAAGGTCTGCTCGTGCGGGACACGGCCCAGGCCACGAGCCAAGTTGCCCAGGAACCGGGAACGATCTCGTAGAGATCGAAGATGCCGCCGGACCGCCGGAGACGTTTCCCAGATCATGACGATGACGGCGCCGGTGATCATGCTGGCGAAAGGCGCCCATGGCGCTCAGGCGCCTCCAGTACAGGGACAGCAGGATGGTCGGTCCGAAAGGAGGCCCCGAAACCGGCCCAGGCGAAGGCCAAGGTCGAGGATCGTTTTGCTGGGGGTTCCAGGCCATGACGGCCGCGACCAGAGCGATCGCGAAGACCGCCATGCGCGAGTAGAGCACCATCCGGTTACCGCTGATGTCGCTGCCCCGGGTGCGGTTCATCGATCCGTACAGGTCCTCGATGAGCGCCGATGAGGTCACGAGCAGCTGCGAGGAGATCGTCGACATGATGGCGGCGAGAATCGCTGCCAGCATGAATCCGGCCACCAGTGGGTGGAAGAGCAGCTACCCAGCGTGATGAAGACGGTTCCTGGGGTCCGCCAGCTTGCTCTTGTCATGCTGGTAGACGGCCACACCGACGATGGCGGTGCCGGCTGCGCCCAGAACGGCGAACAGCATCCAGCCGATCCCGATGGTGCCGCCGGCGACGGCCTCCCTTTGGGGCTGCGGATAGCCATGAACCGGACGATGATATGCGGCTGACCGAAGTAGCCCAGTCCCCAGGCCAGCGCCGAGATGACGCCGATCACCGTTGTTGTCGGCCCCCAGGCGGCCCAGTAGTGGGGATCGACCTCGAGACGGCCTTGACGAGGTTGGACACTCCGCCCAGGTGCATGATCCGACGACGGCACCATGACCAGGGCCGCCACCATCATGAGCCCTTGAATGAAGTCGGTGTAGGACACGGCCAGGAACCCGCCGATGAGCGTGTAGACCACCGTGATGGCGGCGACGATGACCATGCTCTAGGTGGTAGTCCATCCCCGAAGGAGGACTCGAAGAACCGTCCGCCGGCCACCATGCCGGAGGAGACGTAGAAGGTGAAGTAGACCAGGATGATCAGACCACTGGACCAGCGCAGCAGCCGGCGTGTGTCGTGGAGGCGGTTGTCCAGGGAAGCTCGGGACCGTGATCGAGTTGTTAGCGACCCTCGGTGTAGGCGCGCGCAGGCGGGGAGCGACCAGCAGCCAGTTCGCCAGGGCTCCCGATCGTCAGTCCGACGGCGATCCATCCCTCGACCAGGCTGCTGGCGTACAGGGCGCCCGGCAGCCCCATGAGCAGCCACCCCTGACATGTCCGAGGCGCCTGCCGACAGCGCCGCGACCCAGGGGTTGAGGTCGCGGTCGGCGAGCACGTAATCGTCGAAGTTGTCCGTTCGCAGGTAGGCCCAGCCTCCGATGGCGAGCATGGCCACGAAGTAGACGATCATCGCGATGGCCTGATAGGTAGCGTCAGTCATTCGTATGTCCTCACGTCAGTCAGCGGTGAGACGTATCGCGGCTGGCTGCGCGCGACAGAATCGGGGTTCCGCTATTTTCTTGCGCAGGCTTGGTTTCACCGCGCATGCACGACGATCGCGATCGCGTAGTCGCCGTCATGGCTCAGAGAAACCGGCCAGCACCCCGGGGTCGATACCTCCTGTCCGAGGCTGTGCTCAACAGCGCGGGGCAATAGCGCCGCTCAGACGCAGGGATGGCCGCCCCCACCGATCAGTGACAAGCTCAACCTCGCGCCAGTCGACGTCCTCGCTCAGGATAACCGGAGAAGCGCTATTTCCGCGACTGTTGGCATATTGCGCATGCGCCTGGCTCCAGGCCTTGATGAATGCCTCCTTGGCCGCCCATCTGGCAGCCAGGTGCTGGGCCGGGCGTGAACCCTTCTCCTGCGCGCGGCGATGGGCCTCGCGGAGCTCTCGCGCCGTGAAGGCCCGCTGTGCGAAGACACTACCGGGCTGATCGAGTTGGGTCTCGAATCCTGGAATGTGCACCAGGTCCGTTCCCACCGCTCAGAACGGTTGTGCCAGGGGAAGCCTGCCGCATGTCCGGAAACTGTGGCTCAGTCATTCTGGAACCTCATGAAGCAAAACTCACAAATCAATGACGCAAATCCTTTGACAATTCCAGGTGAAAGACAGGGCCGGTTCTACAGACGGTATCCATCGTCTGCAGAACCGGCCCTATCCACTATCGTGATGAGTTCACTGCCGGCGTGGTAGACGCCGTCGGCGCCCAGGCGGGCATCGGGGTCGAGCAGCATGGCGGCCTCGACCTCGTGCGGGTCGCGCTGCTTGGACCCTCACCCAGACGACGGCCCCTGGACCGGCTCGAACAGCGGGGCCCGGCCGATCATGCCGGCGCGACGGCGCCTGGTACCTGCTGCCAGGCGGGCGTTGGCGGAGGCCAGCCAGGCGTCGACCGCCTCCCTGGCCCGCCGGCTGGCGCAGCGCGGCCTCGAAGGCGCCGGGGTGGACGATCGCGATGAGGCCGGAGACGTGCCCGAAGCCCAGAGAGGTCAGCAGGCCCGCGCACCGGGCCGGCGCCCGGGACTCGTCCGTCCTGCCGCCGCGGCCGGCCAGGCGGATGGGCCTGCGCGGCCACACCAGAAGGCGTCCTTGGCCAGCGGGGGCGTCGACGACGTCCAGCGAGGCGTTGCCGGGAGCCACGCCGAGGCGCGAGGATCTCGGTCAGGCCCGCGACCTGGAAGACCGCGGCACCGCCCTTGGCGTGACCGGTGATGGTCTTCTGCGAGACCGCCACCAGCGAGTTGCCCTCGGAGCGCCCCAGGGCGCGCGCGCAGACGCGTGTGCAGCTCGGACTCGTTGGGGTCGTTGGCACTGGTGGAGGTGTCGTGCTTGGAGACCACGCGATGTCGTCGGCCTCCACGCCCAGGGGCCGCCAGGGGCCTTGGCCAGGCGCGAGTCGCGCCTGCCACGGCCGGCGCCCAGGCGCCCAGACCCGGGTGCCGGGATCGAGGTGTGGGCGCCGTCGGCGTAGGGAGGAGACGAAGCCGACCACGCCGGCGACCGGCAGACCCAGCCGGGCCGCCACGGAGCCGCGGGCCAGGATCACCGTGCCACCGCCCTCGGCCTCCACGAAGCCACCGCGACGGCGGTCGTTCGCGCGCGAGAAAGTGGCGGTCGAGATGCCCTTGGCGCGCATGGCCGCCGCCTCCGCCGTGGCGTTCATGTTGCCGAAGCCGACCACGGACTCGATCGAGATGTCGTCGATGGCGCCTGCGACGACGACATCGGCCTTGCCCAGGGCGATCTTGTCCCAGCCTCCTCGATGGAGACCGCCGCGGTGGCCGGCGCTCACCGGCTGAACCATGGCGCCGTAACCGCCGATGTAGGACTGCATGACATGGGCGGCCACGACGTTGGGCAGGGCCTCCTGGAGGATGTCACTGGGGACGCTCCTCCCCCAGGAACCGGCCGACGAACATCTTGCGCATCGACTCCATGCCGCCGAAACCCGGTGCCCTGAGTGGAGGCCACGTCGGAGGGTGGACCGCCTTGAGCAGCTCGGCCGGGGTGAAACCGGCCGACAGGAAGGCGTCGACCGCCGTGACCAGGTTCCACGAGGCGATCGGGTCCATGCCCTGGGTCATCGAGGCCGGGGATGCCCCAGCGCTCCGGGTCGAAGTCGCGCGGGAACTGGCCACCGACCGTGCGTGACAGGGCGGCGCGGCGCGGTACCCGGGCCAGCGAGCCAGCCAGGCGGGTGACGGTCCACTCGCCGGTCTCGGCGTCGGGGACCACGAGCGTGTGCTCAGGTCGGAGGCCTCGATGGGTGCGGGCCGTGGCCTCATCGGGAACTCGACAGGGTGATGTCGCGGTCGAGGTAGACGGTGACCTCCTCGTCGGCGATCGGCGCGATGACGCCGTCGTCGACGAACTCGCGGATACCGCAGCGGGCCACGACCTCGTCGCGGTAGCGCTCCAGGACGTCGGACTCCCTCGACCATCTCGCCCAGTCGGTGTCGTACCAGCCGGCCTTCGGGCCGTCCTGCCAGGTGAGCAGGCCCCATGCCCCAGGCCAGTTCGAGCACGCCCGCTGCGGTCAGCTCGACGTCCTCCCCGCCGCTCATGCCCAGCTCGGCCTCGCGGCGCGTGCGTCCTGAGCCCCCAGGTGGAGACCTCGCCGGTGGAGATGATGACGACGAGGTCATCGAGGTCGGCGCTCACCCGCCCCACTGGGGGCGGTGGGCTGGGTCGGGACGACCGGGGTCGGGCAGCGCCTTGATGACGAGCCGGGGCCTCGCTCTCCGCACGTGGGTGCGGCCGCCTGGGCAGTGGCGTTCTCACGCAGAGCCACCAGATCGATGCCGTCGCCCAGCCCACCGGTGAGGTCAGCGTCCACGGGAGCCCTGGGCGGCGCGTGCGCACCTCGGTGGTGCACAGATCGGTCAGCTCGAGGCGATCTCCTCGGTGGTCCAGGTCGCACGCCGGCGCTCTCGACGGCGGCGACCAGCGGGTCGTTGCCGCCCATGAGACCAGTGCCCCTGACCCAGCCGATGCGCGGGTGGGCCAGCGTCACGCGCTGGGCCCAGGCCCGCTCGGAGCGACCAGCGGTTGACGATCGCGTCCAGGGCGGACTTGACCTCGCCATAGGCGCCGTCACCGCCGAAGAGTGCCCCGGTTCGGGAGACCGGGCAGCACCACGTGGAGGCGGTGGTCGACATGGGTGTCGGTGCCGATCGCGCTCAGGCACGGCGATGGTGCGCTCCACCGACCACAGCAGCAGCCGAGTCTGGGACTCCGCCGCCGGGGACCGGCGTCGGCCAGGGTGCCGAGACGCGCGGTGCGGCGAAGGGGAACAGGAGGGTCGGGGACCAGCGCCTGCCTGACGACCTTGGTGGAGCCGCCGGAGGTGACCACCTGGTCGTTGCCGATCCACTCCGCCAGGGCGTCGACGTCCGGTAGGAGCACAGGGTCGCCGGAACCATCCACAGACGTGGCGCCGGCCGCGGCGTGCTCGCGGTAGAGGGTGGTGGCGAACTCCAGGCGCTCGTGGGTCAGGCGCGAGCTGGTGGCCACCACGGTGGCGCTCCGGCCAGAAGCTCGCCGACGACGCGCCGCGGCGATGGAACCGGGGGCCACGCCGGTGACGACGGCCACGTCCTCGGACCAGCGGACCGTGGGTGCACCGGCCTGAGGCCTTCGGCGCCACGGCCTGGGCGATCTCAGTCAGGGATGGCGGTGCGCTCGGCGGCATCGGCCAGTTCGGAGCCCTTACCTGCTTCCGGGCCCACCAGGTGGCGTGGTCGGCCACCGCCCGTCCCCAGGCCCCGATGAAGCGTCTCCGGGGGCTGAGGAGACGGCGGGCAGGCGTCCAGGTCGGTCTCGCCGGAGCCGAGACGGGCGACGTCCTCGCGGGCCGTGGCCCAGCGGTCGTCGATGAGGACGGCCCGCTCGGGGGTGAAGGCCGGGGTGACGGACTTGACCCATCCGGCGCCGAGCTCGGCATCCAGGGCCGCCAGGGCGGCCCTAGTGCGGGCGCCTCGTCGTCGGCGTCAGCCGGGACGGTGGCCTTCGGCCAGGCCCAGGGCGACCAGGACGGGTACGGGCCGTGGTGGCCAGGACGCCATCATCTCGCAGTGACGCTCGCGGCGAAAGGCGTCCAGAGCGGCAGAGTCGACGACGCCCCGCCGGCGCCACCGGCGCTCGGCTTGGACACGGCGACACCGATGAGTCGGCGGCGACGGCCTGAACGGCCGCGTCGATGAGGGTGTCGACGGCGCCCGGCGCTGGTCAGTGGCGATGAGGAACCCAGGAGGCCAGGTCCGCCGCGCATCGAGGCAGCCCTCGCGGGTGCCCAGGAACAGCTGCGGCGGTCAGCGTGGGAGACCCACCCCTGCCCCAGGCCCCAGGTGCCCGTGAGACGGTCGGCGATCCGGGAGCGCGCACGCCGGAGGGGCTCCCAGGAGGCGGCCCAGGCCCAGCACGGATGGCCTCGGTGAGGACCGGTCCGAAGGCCCTTGCAGCCGGGAGCGCCCTTGGCGACCGTGGCGGCCAGGGCCGTCATGTCGGCGTCGGCGGCGCCGTCGATGGAGGCGAGCTCGAGCTCGGTGCCCAGAGTCCATGAGGAGCTGGTTGCGGCGCGAGGAGCACACCGTTGGTGAGCGTCTCGGTGGTGTCGGTGGCGCTGATCTGCTCGGGACGGATGCGCGCGGCGTGGGCCAGCAGCACAGTCAGGGCGTCGTCGCTGAAGGGCAGGTCGTCCACCGGCCCTAGCCGGCGGCGCAGTCGCCGCAGCGGGTGCGGCCTCGACCGCGAGCAGGGGCCTGCTCGGCCGGGGCGGTCTCCAGCAGGAGCGTCGGCCTCGGCAGTGGGGCTCTCGGCGGTTGGGGCGTCGAACTCCTCGCTCAGAGCTCCACCGCCGGGTCGGTGTCGGTGGCAGGACCCGGGCCCCATCACGGCGGGCGTTGTGCACGGTGACGTGGCGCCCCGTGCGTGCTGAGGGCAGCGCAGGGTGCTGGTGGCCAGGTTCGCCAGCGTGGGCGAAGTGGCCAGGCCGACCTCGACTGATGTGCCTCGATGCCCAGACCTCCCTCTGCCTGGGGAGGACAGCGAGGATCTCCTGGGTCTCGATCCAGCGCACCGGGGAGGCGAACTGCCAGGCGAGGAGCTCGTGAGCAGCATGGACCCGCCAGCTCGAGTGGGCCGTTCTCCCAGCGTCCCAGCTCGCGAGGATCTCCTCGATCGGCTCGGAGGGGACGACCTCGAGGATCGAGCGGGCGAAGTCCTGGGTCAGGGCGAAGCGGGCGCCACCAGGTTGGGCACATAGCGGCCCACCAGAGCGCTCCGACATCCAGGTCATCGGCACGAGGCTCGAGGCAGGGCGTCCCGCGGAACTCCGGACGCCGGGGCGAGCTACCTCGGAGTGGAAGGGCACGTCGATGCCGGGCACGAACATGAATGGGGTTCTGCCGCCGCGAGCCTGCCCTGGCACGGGCGTCCGTGGCCAGGCGTCCAGAGCCCTGATCGGTGCCCGCCACGGCGTACGGACCCCGGCGAGGTTGTAGTTGACGATCTGGAGGAACTCGCCGGTCTCCCTGGGGCAGATCGACTGCAACGTAGGTCCTCGACCTCGCCGCCTGAGTCCCCGGCCTGGCTGGGGCCGCAGAGCGCCCCATGCGGTAGTTCGAGGCGCCGTCGGCGTCGCGCGCGCACCAGGGAGTGCATGGTGGAGCCGCGCTGGAAGACGATGGAGATCGTCGTCTCCACGGGCATGACGCGGCCCAGTAGGCGCTCAGGGCCGTGTACTCGCCCAGCGAGTGGCCGGCGAAGGCGGCGCGTCCACCAGGGGCACCGGCCTCGGCCAGGCGCGCGGTGGTCGCTATGGCCACGGTGGCCAGGGGCCACCTGGGTGCGAACTGGGTGAGTGAGCAGCCCCTCGGGTGGCGGTAGGTGACGCCGCGAGCGGTCATCTCGGTGGGGTTGTCGCGCACCAGGGTTGATGACGAGAAGCCCGAGCTCGGCGCGGTGTGGGCGTCGGCGCGTCCCCAGACCTCGCGGGCGGCCTTGAGGAGTTCATCTCGTCCAGGCCCATGCGCGCGCGGCCTGGATGCCTGACCGGGGATAGATGTAGGCGGTGGGCTCGGGGCTCGTCACGGCGGTGCCGCGGGAGACGACCCTCACCGTTGATGCGGCAGACGACCTCCAGGACGTAGGCCGCCGCCGACCACCAGGCCGGTGCGCTCCACGGTGATCTCGACGTCGTCACCCAGCTCCACCGGGCCGGCATGACGTAGGTCCAGCCCCGCCAGGACGTGTGCGGAGCCGTCGGCAGCGGTGGAGGCCGCCACCTGCTCGGCGGTGCGCCGACAGCCACATGCCGTGGACGCAGCGGCGCTTCCATGCCGGCGACCTTGGGCGGCATGGTAGACGGTGTGGATGGGGTTGAAAGTCGCCGGTCACACGAGCGAAGGCGCGTCAGTCGGCCGGTGCCGTCACGGTGACGCGGCGCAGCAGACGACGCGCGGCCGCGCGCGGTGTCGCGCCCGTGCCCCCGGCCAGCTCTGGGGCTGGAGGGCACGGCGTGCCGGAGGCCCGCCTGCGGATGGCGAAGCGCTCGCGCATGAGGGCGACCAACGAGGCCGTCGCAGGCGTCGGTCAGTTCCAGGCGCACATCCACGACCCGTCCCGGCGCTGGACTCCTCCAGGGCCGCGACCCACCCGTCGACGCTGAATGACGGTCTGGCGGTCCGGCCTGCGCATGCGGAGCTCGGCCAGCGAGACGAGCGCAGATCGATGGTGTGGTCCCAGATGGACGGCCCCCAGCAGTCCCTCGATGAGCGGCATGCCGTCCTCGACGACGCTGCCCAGAGCCGCATAGACCACCGGGCCAGCACGGGGCCGAGCAGGGCGTCGGGGACCAGCGGGGCGGCCGACAGGATCGACCGGCAGGGGCGTTCGGCGGTCACCGCGGCGTGGTCGTGGCCCAGGGTGTCCGCCATGCGTGAAGAGCGTGGACGGTGCCGAAAGGCTGAGTGGCGGGCGATCGAGCGTCGGTGGCTCCCTCGACGGCGGGGAGCACCTGCGGCAGAGTGCTCGACGATCCCCGTGATGGAGACGGCGCCCACTCCCGCGGTGGCGCGCAGAGATCGTTCATGGTCTCACTGATGCGCTCAGGATCGACCAGCGGCGCGGCCCCGTCCCAGGCGCGGGCCAGGCGCAGCGGAACCACGAGGCGGCGCATCGGCGTGGATGCCTCTCCCACCGGGAGTCGAGTCCCAATGAGTGTCGAGGCGGATGTCGAGGTCGTGGGCGTCCTCGCAACGTCCGGACGAGCGACGACGTTGTAGGCGTCCTCAGCAGCACGCGAGCGGGGATTGATGGTCAGATGCCCGTTCCACAGCACGTGCGGCGTGGTGCTGGACCAGCTCGGTGGCGTCAGTGACTGGGGCGCCAGGGCGCTCGTCGGTCACCTCAGTGCCGAGGGCGACCGGCGGCGACCTGCTCAGATACGCCCGGCGTCTCGCAGGGCCTGACGGCCGCAGTCTCGAAAGCGACCCAGCAGGTGACCGACGGGCTCATTGATCGTGGTGATGCCCGCCACCGCAACCGGACCGGGGATGATGCGCACCTGGTCGGCGGTGTAGCGCGGGTCCTGGGACTGCCACAGGGAGTCGGTGCCCCACCAGCGCAGGATGTCGGCGTCGACGACGGGGCACGAAAGGGCACCGGGCTTGGGGTGCTTGCGGCACAGGTCGACGAACCAGGCGGCATCGACGGGCTCGACGAGGGCTGGAGCGGCTGACGGATAGCGGTCGGCGAGCGCCGCCAGGGCGACGTCGGCGTCGAGGACGGCGTCGTAGTAGGCGAACAGAGTCTGGATCTCGCCGTGGTCGGCGTGGCTCAGACGCGCCTCGATGCGGTGCAGCAGGTCGAGGAAGCGGTCGTACCAGCCCTCGTCGGCCCAGTCCGCGCGCGCGGCGGAGCGACCCATCGTGGGGAGCGACGCACAGCTCGGCGTAGCGAGTGGCCCACGCCGTAGGTCATCTCCTCGACGTCGCCGAAATAGGGCTGGCGGTCTTCGACAAGGGCGGCGATCATCTCCTGACGGCGAGCAGTCATGCGGCGCTCGTCGTCGCCGGCGAGCTCCTGGATGAGGCGGGAGGCGCGCGCCGAGGAGTTGTCGATCTCGTGCAGGTCGGCGCGCAGGTGAGACAGGGCCGGAGGTCATGCCGCCGACTGGACTGCCCCGGAGGCGACCCAGCCGCCCTCGATGCGCGGGGTCCTCGGGGATTCCAGGGGTATCGACGAGGAGCTGCTTGACGTCGTCGTTGGTCTTTGGCCTCAGGCAGGCTCATGGCGGCGGTGCCAATCATGACGCCGTCGACGGGGCCGCGGCACGTTCCATAGGCCTCGGCCCAGCGCCCGGTGAGGTAGTCGGCGGCGCGGGCGGGCGTGCCGATGCGCCTGCCGACGCACGAGCACGGCGTTGTCTACGGCGCGGGATGGCGTCGTAGGTGGCCAGGAGCATGGTGTCCAGGTCCTCCCACGAGTGGTGGCCACCGGCGTGCCCGTCCTCGATCTGGATGATGACCGGGCTGTCGGGCACGGCGCTTGGCGATGGCCATGCACCTGACGGATCTGGTCCACGGTGCCGGGGCTTGAAGGCGACGTAGGGGAAGCCCTCGGCATGAAGGCGCCGAGCAGGGCGGTGGCCTCGTCGAGCTCGGGGATGCCGGCGGAGATGACGACGCCGTCGATGCGGGCGCCACCGGCGCGCGAGCCTTGGACAGCAGACGCTGGGTGCCCAGGGTGCAGGTTCCACAGGTACCGGTCCATGAACATGGCGTTGAAGGCCGCCGTGCGCCCCTGGGCTCGAGCGCGGCCTCCAGGCCCGGCCAGGTTCTCGGTCAGGACGGCGGGTGGTCTGACCGCCACCGGCGAGCTCGGCCCAGTAGCCGGCGTTAGCGGCGGCCGCCACGATCGCGGGGTCCACGGTGGTGGGGGTCATACCCGCCAGGAGGACGGCAGCTGCGCCCGGTCAGGCGGGTGAAAGGCGGTGTCGAGGGTGAGACGCCATCGGGCAGGCGGGTGATGCGCGGGGCGAAGCGGGAGCGGTCGACGCTGGCAGCTGGGCGCGGCGCCAGGACGGTCGAGGTCGTCGATGGCTCTGGCGGTGCCCGGCGGGCACGACGGTTGTACCGGTACCGGCCACGATGGCCTCGGTGAGCCGGACGAGGACGGTGCCCGGTCCCAGGTCCAGGACGGTGCGCACCGGGGCGGCTGATCCGGTCTTGAGTGCGCCCGGTCGACCAGACGCAGGGCCAGTCCACCGGGTCGATGAGCACAGCGACGGCGAGACTCGCGGGCCGAGCTGCTCGTCCAGGTCGCAGGCGCTCGCCCATGCGACGACGTCCTCGACGGCGCTGGCCAGCAGCGGGGTGTGGAAGGGGACCGAGGTGACGAGGAACTCGGTGACCGGGAGCCAGGACAGCGCCCCTCCGCGGCGGCGGTCCTTGCGGTCCTTGGCGCTGCGGGCAGCAGCGGCCTCAAGGGCGGTGACCACGGCTCCAGGTCGGCCGACGGCCCGACAGGATGGGCCTGGAGCCCGTTGGTCACGCCTACGGAGATCGTTCGAACCCGGGCACCCGGGACAGTACGGCATCCAAGACGCTGACGGGTCACACCGCGCACCGAGAGCATCGGGGTGGACTCCCCACGGTGCCCAGGTCGAGGCGGCGGGTATCGCGGGTGGCGGCGGCGCCGATCAGGCGGGCGATGGCGTGAACCTCGACGACCTGCTCCTCAGCTGGTGTCGGCCCGGGTACAGCGCCTGGGCAGAGCGACGCCGAGCACGCCCTGAGGTGACGATAGCGGCGGCGGGGCCGCTGCCCCGGCTGATGTCGACGCCCGCGCCGGGCAAGAGACGCGATGGCCGCGTGCTGAGCGAACAGGATTCCCGGGCACGGAGATGTCGGCGGTGTCGGCGGTCCCTGCGCCGCAGCAGCAATGACCGGGGTCGCGGCGCGTCATCGGTCAGGAGCCGCGCAGCCGCGCAGGGTGACGGTGAGCAGATCGGTGGCCACAGGGAGCCAGGCGCGCAGCGAGCCGCGGTATCCACGGCGACGACGTCGCCCGCCAGCTCCTGGTCCAGGCCGACCAGCTCGTCGAGTGGCTGACGCCGAGGAGTGGCCTGTCCGCCGAAGGCGAGATACGTAGGGCTCGTCCCCGCTCAGGCGCTCGGCGAGTGGTCGCGGGGCTGGGGGCCTCGACGAGGTGGTGTGCACGGTGGTGGGTGTCTCATGCGGTCCTCAGTCGTGGTGGGCAGGTCGATGGTTGGAACAGGTGCCGGGAGCAGCGCCGGCGAGACAGAACTAACAGAACTATCGGTGTTATCGGTGCTATCGGTCATCCGAGGGGACCTCAGAGGGGATGTTGTCGTGCTTTCATGGGCGTGTTGCGAGTCGTCGCTTGTCGGCGCAGCGCGCAAGTGAGTCCACGATGACTGCTGCGAGTGTCCTCCGGGGCGATCACCGCGTCGATCTCACCGATGGCCACGGCCTTGTCGGGATTGATGACCGCCTGGGTGTACTCGCTCACGAGCCGCTCCCGCTCGGCCATCTCGGCCTCGCTCACCGCGCTCGTCGCGCACCGTCTGCAGGTCTCGGCGGTGGATGATCCCCACTGCGCCGGCGGCACCCAGAACAGCGATCTCCCGCACCGGGCCAGCAGAAGTTGAGATCCGCGCCCGATGGCCTTGGAGCCCATGACGATGTAGGCGCCGCCATAGGCCTTCCCTCAGGATAATGGTCACCAGGGGACGGTGGCGGTGGCGTAGGCGTTGATGACCTTGGCGCCGCGCCGAATGATGCCGGCGTGCTCCTGCTCGGCCCCGGGCGGTATCCGGGCACGTCGACGAACGTGACGACCGGCAGCCCGAAGGCGTCGCAGAACCGTACGAAGCGGGCGAGCTTTCTCGAGGCGTCCACGTCCAGGGTGCCGGCGTCGTGAAGCGGTTGATTGGCCACGATGCCGACCGGGCGGCCCTCGAAGCAGGCGAAGCCGATGACGACATTGGGCGCGAAGACCTCCTGGACCTGCACGAGCTCGCCATGGTCCACCAGAGCCGCGACCACCTCGGCGACGTCATAGGCCTGGCGGGATGAGGCGGGCTGAGAGAACCCACCCGGGAGGCCGGGGAGGCATCTGACGTACGAGCGCTCGCATCGTAGTCATGCGCGGGGCCTCCTGATCGGCGGAGGAGGGCAGGTAGGCCAGGAACGTGCGAACCTGCTCCAGGGCATCCGTCTCGTCCTCGGCGACGTAATGACGACACCTGAGACCATGCCGTGGATCCGAGCCCCGCCGAGCTCCTCGGCACTGATGCTCTCCCCCGTGACGGCGCGCACGACATCAGGACCGGTGACGAACATGTGGGAGGCTTCCCGGGTGGCGATGACGAAGTCCGTCAAAGCGGGACTGTAGACCGCACCGCCCGCGCAGGGCCGAGGATGACACTGATCTGGGGCACCAGTCCGGAGGCCGCGCAGGTACGGTTGAAGATGCGCCCGTACTGGCGCAGCGCTCCCCACGCCCTCCTGGATCTTGGCGCCACCGGAGTCGATCAAGCCGATCACGGGGATGCGCAGACGCAGGCGTCGTTGAGCAGACGGACGATCTTGTCGCCCTCGATCGTGCCAAGCGCTCCGCCGGAAACGGAGAAGTCCTGGGGTAGACGGCCACCTGGCGACCCGTCTATCTGACCGAAGCCCGGTGACGACGCCCGAGGGCCGGGCCCCGATCCGGCGCCGGAGCCCGTGTAGCGGCCGATCTCGAGGAAGGTGCCGGCGTCCAGCAGCCCTTCAATGCGCTCGCGAGCGGTCTGCTTGCCTTTGGCGTGCTGACGCGCGATGGCGCAGTCCTCAGCATTGGTGTTGACCCGTGCGATGTGCTCGCGGAAGGCCGTTGTGGCCTCCGAGGTCCGCAATAGTACGGGACCTGTGAGCCAGCTGAGCCGGTATCGGAAGCCGCACCGGCTGCGGGCGTACTGCTCCTGGGGAAGGTATCGGTCACGGCTCAGGCCTCCTGCTGTATCGACTGCTGGGGCGAGGCTGTTGACTCGGATGGGGTCTCAGCATCGCTCTTCATGCGTACAAGAACTCACCGCGGAGACGGTGCGTCCGGCGCTGACGGGGATCTCCTCCACCGTGGCGTCGTTGGGGGCGTGAACGTAGTTCTCCATCTTCATCGACTCCAGAACGACGAGAAGCTCACCGGCATGAACCTGCTGGCCCGGCTCGACGCAGATACGCGTGACGATCGCCTGCATGGGGCGGGGATGACGGAGGGATCGGCGGCGGCTGGCTCCGCCGCCTCACGCGCTCCCGATCGGGCGCTCGCGCGTCCGCGGAGCGGCTGCTGCGTCAGGCGCTGGCTCGGTGCGCGGGGTATCCCGCGCCCAAACGAGGCCCGTGTCCGCGGAATGCCGTCTGGGGATCGTGAGCTGCACGCGCTGGCCCGTTGAGCTCGATGACGTAAGGAGGACCGGGTGCGACGATTCTCCGGTGCCGGCTCCGCCCCAGTGGTGACGGACGCGGGATCGGCGAGCTCAGGCAGGACATCGTTCTCAAGCCAGCGCGTGGTCACGCTGAGCGATCCGTCAGCACCGTCAGCAGGGGCTCGGTCAGCCCAGGGCGGGTCAGAACGTGCTCAGTGCAGCGCCGTGCGCACGGTGACGCCTTCAACGATCGTCTCGCTCAGGGCGCGCGCCGTGCACGGCGGATGGCCTGGTCGCAGGTAGCGCCGGTGACGACGATCTTGGCGAGCATGGGGTCGAACATGGGGTGACGACGTCGCCTTCGACGACGCCGGACTCGATGCGGATACCGGGTCCGGCGGGCCAGCGCAGGCGGGTGATGGCACCTGTGGACGGGGCCAGGCCACGAGCCGGGTCCTCGCAGGTGATGCGCAACTCGATGGAGGGTGACCGCGGGGCTCGAGGGATCGGCCCCGCATGCCGCCGGCGGCTATGCGCAGCTGCAGTTCCGACCAGATCGACGCCGGTGACCTCCTCCGAGACGCAGTGCTCGACCTGCGAGGAGTTGACTTCGAGGAACCGCAGGTCCCCGGCTAGATGAGCAGCGAGAATTCGCACGTGGCGACTCCAGCAATACGTAACTGA
>BNJT01001301.1_pt1 | contig 84644 bp, 81 predicted proteins | sample 8540491 | NCBI WGS metagenome assembly BNJT01 (sample SAMD00202455, study PRJDB9452) | human saliva metagenome | host: Homo sapiens | reverse complement strand
TTTGGAAGAAGGTTTGCAAATTCAAAAAATCTTTATAGTTACAGAACTTTGATAACCAAGAAGAAAATGATAGGTCTAGCAATTATTGGTGGTGGATTTATTGGTTTAGAGTTTGCACGACTTTGCGAAGTTGGGTACAAAAGCACAATTTTCGAACGAGGTGATAAAATTTTGGCCAATGAAGATGACTCGGATGCGAAAAGCGATTTTTGATTTTCTAGTTTCTCAAGGTGTTAATTTTGAGTTTAACGCAATATTATTGAAGCTTTCAAAAATACTGAAAATGGAATTTAGTGAAAAATAATGGCGAAAAATTTTGCGTTTGATAAGGTGTTGGTTTCTGGTCGGAAGAAAACCTGCAATCTCGAAATTGAATCTTGAAAGCGGGAATTGAAACGCTTTGAAAATGGTGGAATTTGGACGGATGAAAAACTTCAAACTTCAAATCCAAAAGCAGGAGCAGGAAAGAACACCCACGTGGCGTTTCTAGATGATTAACGAGGCTGCACGGCGGTAATGGTGAATATTTAAACAACCGCAAAATTACAATGAGACCGGCTGAGCGACCAGCGTAGTCCGCATAGCTGAAGATACTTTTTGAAAATCGCCGAGCTGATAGGAAATGTTCTTTAAAACTCAAGATATCGAGAATTATTTAAGCGGAATTATTCTGTTGAAGAAACTGCTGAACAAAATACCTCTGAGCGTGCTAATTTTGTTGAATATCTAAAAACCGAGATATTTTAGTTGATTAAACTCTTGATGGTGGACTTCTTGACACTTTAGTTGGTTTTGCAGGTGAAAACTGTTTCCTGTGGGTCTAGATTCTTTGGACCCAAAAGCTTTGAAAATATTCAAAAATGAATAATAACTTTGCAAAATGGCGAGTTGCTTTTGAGATAAAATAAAGAAAAAGGAACTCCGAGCGATGCTGCCATTGAGGCATGAATGCGAATTTTGGGCTCAATATGCGAAAAGTCATGTCAAAATATCCGTGTATTTCCAATTGTGAGAGCCAGAAGTTGTTTATTCGGGGAAAAACTACATGCGATAAAGCAGTGTCGTCAGAGAGATTACTGAAAAGATTTTTGAAGAGTCTGTTTAAAGAATTGTGGAAATCTTTAAAGTTGATCTTGCTGGAACAATCTTTAAAAACAGGTACATGGTTCTTGCTGGTCCTGCAGAAAATGAAATTTCGATCATCTTCAAGAGAAGTTGCATGCGAAACCAATTGCAGCCTTGAAAAATTCTGTTCCTAAAGAATTAGCTAGGTGTTGTATTCTTATCTGGTGGTCAAACACCGACTCGGAGCAACAGATAATTTACAAGAAATTACAAATCTTGGTCACGCTTTGATTGGGGAGTTGGCATATAGCTGCTACGCTCGAGGCACTTCAACTGCCTGCATTTGCAAGCTTTCTGGGCTGGTGAAAGCTTCGAAAACGTTTCTCAGGCGCAACTATTGTTTCTTGAACGTGTTGCAGCAAACTCGCCACGCTTACTATATAAAAACTAATTTTCGCGAAGAATATAAAAGCGACTCAGTTTATAAATTGAGCGTTTTTCGTCATTTATTTTTATGGTTGGTGATTACTGCAAAAATTCCGGCTAACCGCGATACCACCTACGGGATACATTCCTTGCTGAAGACGATCATTGGTGATAAAGCTATAAGTTAGATAAAGTGCTGTAATCGACATCATTATACAGCCGCGAAAAAGGCCAATTTTTCGATTTTTCTGCTTTATTTTCACTTTCGATTTTCGTTAAAGTTGCTAATTTTTAGCGAAAGAAATAGAATTACCATAGGTTGATATTAGAAAGTCCAATTCCAAGTAAGCATAAAATAATCGCGCACTCGTGCTGTTTCTTCCGCCAAAGATTTGTAGGTGTATATAGTTTCGATGGCTAGCTATAGCGACGGAAGGTTATCCAGAAACAAGAGCCATTTTTACTTCAAAGCTTTTGACACTCTCAGTGTTTTGAATTTCTTTCGACTTCGTTAAATCTTGTATTAGATTCGACAAGATTTTCAATTGCTGTTTTGTCAAAGTTTCTAGCGAGGATAAATAATGGTACACTGCCATGTAAGCTAGTGGACAACGGTAGAACGATGCCGGAAAGTATAGAGGAAGTCTGGCATTGAATCTGAGAGTAGAGATTGTCGCATTTTAAAATCATATCCTGAAGAAAGAGCAGCAAGGGTGATTCCTAAGAATAAAATAAAAATTCCAAAAGATCGGATTGCTAGCAATCTATAAGTTTTTATCATAGTCTTCTTTATTGAAGTCTATTTTCTTGGTTTGAGAGTGACTGCCAGTTAATTCATCCAAACTAACATTAAAAAGATTACTTATAGCAACCACTTTTTCAAGCTCTGGTGAAGATTTTTCCCACCTCCCAGGCTGGGAAAGCTGATTGCCGCGAAACCCCAATTTTATCGACCAAGTTGTTCTTGTAGAAATATTTTGCCAGCACGTAGCTGCAAATTTTGGCTAAACATTTTTGTCCTTTCATGTCAATTATTATACATTAATTATACAAAAATGCTCATTTGCGACTCAAGCTTTGCTTTATATTTGTAAAAATCTTGCTACGAAATTTTAACAAAACAGATTGATTTTATGTTAAATTTGTTTGCATTTCGTCGAAAAATCGATTAAATATAAGCTTTTTCCGAAGTGAAACTGGACTTTGCTAATTTATTTTTAACTTTCCAACTCAATGATCCAACGCCGATTGTTTCGAAAAATCTCTTTTGCAACGCTTCTGAATTTTCATCAATTTCTGGCCCGTAAAATCAAATTCCTAAAAAGTATTCAAGGAGCCATCTTTAAAAATAGAATAATAAAACTCGTAATGGATAATCTTGGATATTTGGCTTTTTCTTTATTAACATAAAAATTTCTTAGTAAGCTTTTATTAAAAAGAGCAAGATTAATCTTTGCTCTGCTGAGTTTTACATCTCTGTTAGCAGTTCTTCTCTCGAAAGGGTATCTTTTTGGGTATTTTGATAAGTATGCGAAACCATCTATAGAGACAACTCTAGTAGGTCTATGGATACCCGGATTTGCATCCCATCGATACATTGCCCTGGATACTTTGAAATGTTCTGCTTAACTCTAATTTAGCCAAAGTCTTTTGTAATTATCGAATCTTCAATATCTTTTAGCCATTTCCAGATAAAAGCATCTCATGGCAAGGTGAGTAGGATCTGACGAAAAGTCCATTTTTCACTCCTAAAGATTAAAACCACCAAAGGCGAAACTCAGATTGTTTATAAGGCTCCACGATCGCATATTTCTTCAGTTTCTCATTTGCACTAACGTAATGGTCATGTCCAGAATCTTTGTTGTGGTGAAATCGTCGAAGCTTTTGAAGTCCACTCAGATATTGGTTTACACCTTGATGGTTGGCTTTTGACCAAATGAAACTGTAACATCATTACCTTCAGAATCGCAACCAAACAGGAGCTGACCAGCTATTATTACCACCAGATCCCCTGTCTTGACCCATTCCAGTTTATGTCGCGAGTGTTGTTTGGCATTTTGCCACCCTCTTTCTAAAGAACGAATCGGCACACCTGGATTTTGTGAGAAATTACACAAACAGAATTTCTAAGCCCTATTACATAATAATAATAATAATTTTAATAATAGATTTTTCATGAATCTTTCGAAAATGGCAATATAAAATATGAATGAACAACTTTCGAAAAAGCTGACTGCCGAATTTCTTGCTGGCGTTTATTTTCTTCATAAAAATTGAAAGACGAAACGGTTTATGTCGAAAAGCGGCAAAATTTAAAGAATCGTGTTCGGCAATATTTTCAAAATTCACGCGGTAAAGATCTCGAAAACGCAAGCTTTTAGTGGCAGATAGCGATGACCGATTGGATTGAAGTTGAAACTGAGACGGATGCGCTTTTGGAAAGCGAGATGATTAACGCTATAAACCCCAATATAATATTCTTTTCGCGAGATGATAACGCCAACTTATGTGCGAATTGGTTTTCGTGATAAAATTCCACATACTCAGTTTTACTCAAAAATCCGCTTGATGATTCGTGGCGGAAATGGCTTTTGGACCATTTTCATAATTCAAATGCGGTATCGGTGCGGTTGGTCTCGAAAAAGTTTTTCCGTACCATTTGAGCGAAAAGATGCCAGTAAAATAAAGTTTAGGATTTCCAGATTGGATTAACACCAGGACTGCAAAATTTCGGAACAAGATTCGCAGGAATTTGAATCAAAAAGGCTGAAATATAGGCGACTTACAGCAACTCCAAGGCATTTGAAGGGCGAGCGAAAAGATGCTCCAGCTTGAAATTGAAAAAGAAAATGTTTGATTTTGCGAGTGAACATGAATTTTTCAGAAAATGCTGGCAAAACGCAATCAGTTGGTGGGATTTGAGTGAGCTTTGGTAAGCAGGTTATCGAATGAGGAATTTTGGATACTTTCCAAAGACTACAAGCGCTTTCGAAATTGGCAGAAATTCTTTCTCTTGAAAATCCTCCGCGGCGAATTTGAGGCTTTCATGATATTTCACACACAGGAGGCGCATACCGTAGCTCTCTATGGTGGTCGAACGGCTTAAGCGATAAGCGCGAGTATCGAAAATTTAAAATGGACCACTAGTGGACGACAGATTTTTACACATGCGAGAAGTTCTAACGAGGCGCTTTTCAAAAACGTAATGAAAATGGCACGCCGATTTAGTCTTGATTGATGGTGAGCGACACTGAGCGCGGCGTTAGAAGTTTTGGTTGAGCTGACATTTTTAGCAATTGGAGAAGCTAAACGTGATGAGGAAATTATGGATACTAGGAAGCACTCAATCTGCAAACGGATCACGCACCGAAAATTCTAGAGCTAAAAAGGTGGAAGATTTTCTCGGTTCGGCGTGAAGGCGATTTTCTGGTCTTGAATTCTGTTACTTCTGTCGCAAAGTCGGCTCGCTGCATGGACATGCTCGAAATTTACTCGCGAGAACAATTCTGAACTCCCTGAAGCGATTTAACTCCGCTTTCTTTCAGTTGATTTCGTGATGAATCGCATAGAATCATGCGATTAACAACATCCGGAATTGCAGCACACACAAACGCAGAATATTTTAGAAAAATTGATGGAGTTGGCGTAAAACGCGAGCAAAATTATTGCGTAGTGCTATTCAGCGAAGCATGCGAAAGCTCCGGTTAGTGATATCTCGAAAAATAGTTAAGTAGCGCAAATCAGCTGATCATGCACCCAGTGACTTTTGAAAGTTTTTGATAAAATAGATACAAGAATTATGCAGGGCAAAGGCAAGATTACGTCTCACAGATAATCGCTATTGGCAGTTGCTTTATTTTGTTTTACTTGTTATCATATGTCGATTTGACTGCATACAGATTGAATAATGTTGGAAATGGTTCAAGCCGGCGAGAAGCGCTGAGACAGCAGATGCTGTGGACGATGCTGAAGCCAAGCAGGAAAGGCGACAACTGAGCCTGCTAATTATGTTTTATGCGCATATGAGTAGCGGTGGAATTGTGTATAGTGATAAAACACATTGGTTTGGTAATTAATAGAGAAGCATCGTGTGGGCGAATATTTACGAAAGTGATATGAGGAAAGCAGAGCAAATTGCATCGCGAGGCTGAAAGTAATCAAACTTACCGGAACATTTTAGGCAGAAGAAACTTGCAGGCCAAGATTTCGTGGTGGTTATCTCTTAGCTTTATCAGCAATGTATTTTAGATGAACAAAATAAATATCCCGCAAGCAATCAGGGGCAAACAGTTAAAGTCACCCAAATAATTCAAACATGGTAATTATACCTATAGTCGAGCATACGCACCTGGCTCGCCAGATTTGGCTGGCTGACTACTAACAGCAGCAATTTTAGTCTTTTATGATTGCGATAAAACGATAACAACCACAATCCTCAAGCTTGTTTTTATATGTACCAAAAGTATAAAAACACTTGACACCACTTGAAAAACTGATAGCTAAAAATGAAAAATATATAACAGTAGCACGAAAGGATCAGATGGCTTTATAGTCAAACAACTCAAAAGGAATTACATATGTTGGCACAAAAGTGAAGCACTATGTGGCGGAAAACCACAAACAAATGCATTTGCTTTGCTAAAAGACGATATGAACACCTTTTGCGATCTCTCCAGAAGACTCGAATTGCAGAAAAGAAAAATCCACGAAATGGATTCCCGACAGTTTCGCGAAAAGCAAAGTAACTCATTTACGAGCACCGCTTATCATTCAGATGAGGCGGTTTTTGTTTCAATTTAAAGTACGCCAGTTGAGGCGATTTTGGTAGGGGATGCTGAGTTCGAACCAGCGACCAATCGTGTATGAGACGACTGCTCTAACTGCTGAGCTATCCCCCGACTATTTAATTTTATCACATGATATAATTAAATAGTGAAATTAAACTTAAAACGATTTAAGAGCTAAAACTCGCCGTGCGAAGTATTATTTTCTGAACGATATTTTCAACTTTGAGCAATATTATCATGGTGAGTGTAATATTTCTATAATTTGGGTTTGGGGAAATATCACAGCCATGCGGAGAAGAATTACGCAATTCAGCTGAACTTAAACAACGCCAAGCTTTGATTGATGAAATTAGCTACAAAACACTTGAATACGAACAGAAATATCTAAAAAAGCTCCGAATATCAAGAACTGGCGGTACGTGAAAAACTTGGTCTTGCAATGCCGGTGAATATGTTTTGATTCTTTCAAAAATACCCAGAAGAACAAAAAGAAAAGACGGGCTGAAAACTCTAAAAACTTCAAACTTCACACAATGGATTAACTTTCTCTGGTGGAAATGCTCCAGCAATAAAAATAGCCATCTGACTTTTTAAAAGTCTGTGATAAAATATAAAACATATATAGATATCGGGGGATGGAGCAGTCTCGGTCAGCTCGCTTGGCTCATAATCTCAAAGAGGTCGTGGTTCAAATCCTACTCCGCAACCAAGAATAAAAACACATTTCTAAATCGAAAGGTGTATTTTTAAAACATCCCTGAATATGTAACAAACAATGAAAATCAAAAAGCATTAACTTTTTATTTAGCAACAGTTTTCGAAAATAAATGAATTATCGATGATGAGATAAAAACCACCTCATTGAGATGGTTTTTACATAATTTCTGGTAGTAGTGGCGGGGATTGAGACTCAGCGACCTTAGGCTTAATGAGTCCTACGCTCTAACTCAACTGAGCTACGCCACCATAATAAGTCTATTTTAACATATCTAGAAAAATTCAACAGAAAAGCTCCCAATTTTAGGAGCTCTAGTTTTTACATTAATTTCGTCAAATTCGGTCAAAACGAGAAATTCTTGCATCAATAAAATTTCGAAGTTCTTTTTAGTTCGGTGCCTATCCCATGAGGCCATTCTGTTCATAGTTATGCTATTTATATTTCTTTTGTTTTTGGTTGATATTGACGTTATTTATAATAACACAAAAATATAAAAGTCAATACCTTTTCGAAAAACTTAAACATTTTTCTTGATTTTCGCTTGTGCTTATAATATAATTTAAATGAAGCTTATGGAAATTTGGATGATTTTATTAGTGGTAATCTTTAGTGGCAATGGTGCAGGCTAGTTTTCATTTGAGTATTAGTGTTCTAACACTTTTTGAGCAGGCACACTTAAGCAAGAATAAGTCGATTTACAACTAACAACAGCTATCTATGTCTTTAGTTTTTGGATCAGTTTTCTCAACTATTCTTTGTTTTTCAACTTTTGCATATTTTGCTGGAATATTTTATAATATTGCATTTTTCGAAAGCAGCTTGGGCGGTCTTGTCTGGTATTTTAGCTGCTTCCTGACATTTCTACTTGATTTTTATTATCGAAGTTAGGCGAAGATGCGCAAAAATGGTACTGAACTTTGGGTTCCTCGTTCGATGGCAAAGTTTCTTAACGAGCTGAGCAAGTAAAACTGTTCATCTCGGCTGCTTTGCTCGCTTGGTGCTGTGAGTGTTATTAGTGAAATTCTGTTTTATTTTTGCATCTTTGGCGATTTCGGCGATTTTAGCCTCTGCGAGTTTCACCAGCTTTTCAATTTTCTATTTTAGCGATTTGATGTTTTTATTTCTAACTTACCTATTTTCAGTATTGCCTGTATGATTTCTGGTGGGCATCCGATTTTCTGAAAATTCAAGCTAAGGAAATAGATAAGCGTTTTCATGCAATTTTCTGCAGGTTTGAATGATAATTTTTAGCGTTTAGTAGCTGGTAATGTGATTTTTGTGCCAGAATTTTTGAGTTTCATTATGAAAGTGGTTACGAAAACTCGGCGGAAAAGTTGAAGAGTTTGGATTACAGAAAGTTACAAAAATCTTTGAGTGAAACTTTCTTAATCGTTAAATCTCCAAAAGGACAAAGTGATGAATTTGTTCGAAAAACCTCCTCGAGTTTGCAGATTGGCAAAAGAAAATAAGCACATTACGAGCGGTGATATCCGCAGGCAGGCTGGAATGATTTTTGTACAAAATTCACCCGGAGGCTGCATATATTTATAAAAATTTCAAGAACATAATTTAAGGAGTATAAAATGTCTAAGAGAAAATTTTGATTTTGATTTAATTGTTCTTGGAAGCGGGCAGGGTGGTTCTGCGGCGGCGAATATTGCTGCGAAAGCTGGATTGAATGTTGCTAATCGTTGAAAATGACTTTTTGGTGGCGAGTCACCAAATTATAGCGATATTCCACGAGCTGCAATTTCGAAAGTTCAAAAAGCTTTTTGAGTGCAAGCTGGACATGGGTTTACGCTCAGCAACGAATTTACAATTTTCCAATGATTTCAGCTTGAAGAAGATTGCAGTTGAGCGAACTGGCGCTCACGATAATCAAAATATTTTCGAAAGTCTGGGAGTTAAAACTTTTCGTGCTGAAGCGAGGTTTTTGACACCGAATGATTTCGATTAACCAGAAACATTATTCAGCAAAAGAATTTCTGATTTGCAACTGGTTCGCAAATTTCAATTCCTGATATTAAAAATATTGAAAATGCATGATATTACACACCAAAACGATCTTCAGTATTACTCGCCTACCGAGAAGTATTTTTATTGTTGTAGCTGAAGCTGTTGAGATTGCTCAAATTCTGGCTGTTCTCGGACAAAAGTTTATATTAGTGAAGTCTCGGCAACGAATTTTACCAAAAGAGGATGAAGAGGTTGGGATTACGCTACGAAAATATTTTGGTTGAAGAAAATCAAGTTTATGTTTTGCCGCAAACTGCTGTAGTGGCTGTACAAAAAGATGGATTAACGAAACGAGTAATTTTTCAGCGTGGTGGAACGGAAAAATTTGTTCGTGTTGATGAAAATCTTGGTCGTTGGCGAGAGGGTTCCAAACGTGAGATATTGGACTCTGAAAATGCACACATTGAATATTCGAAAGATGGAATTGTAGTTGATGAATTTTCGCAAACTTCAATGAAACATATTTTTTGCGGTCGTGGGTTAACCCGAATGCTCAAACGGCGGAGATTTTACCGAGAGTCGAACGGTTGCAATATAACATTTTGCATTCTGATCAAAAATTGGCGGTTAAATTTCCACTCGCTCCCTAGGAACAATCTCGACTTGGCCGGAAATCGCAGTTGGACTCACTGAAGATGATTGCCAGCGTGATTTAAAGTATAAAACTGCTATCGCGCCGTTAAATCTGATCGCGAAAAGTAATGTTGAGAATTTCTAACAGTGGGTTTGCGAAAAATTATTTGTGATAAAAAGGGGGCAGATTATTGGCGGAAGTATTGCATCGCCAGATGCACATAAACTTGATTTCGCAGATTTCTTTTGGCAATTGAAATGAAATGACGGCACACTGATTTAGCCGTGAAATTCCACAGCCGTTTTTGAGCTGGAGTGAGATTATTCGAGTAGTAGCCCATAAAATTAAATGAAAACCAAAATGCCCAAAAGTTAAAATGGGTGTTTTTATTTTGAAATTTGAATCTTTTTGAGCAAAAATGGTAGAATTGGTGTAGATTTACAGATAAAAATTAAGGAGAATTATGGCTGGTCATAATAAATGGTCAAAAATTAAACGGCAGAAAAGGTGTAAATGACGCAAAACGGGGCGATTTTTACACGAATTGGAAATCAAATTGCAATTGTAGCTCGTGGCGCTGCGATCCAGACATGAACCCAAGTTTGAGCACTGGCGTCGAAAAAGCTCGCGCGGTTAATATGCCAAATGCAAATATAGAACGTGCTATTGCTCGGGCGGCAGATAAAAATTCGGCAGTGCTCGAAGAAATTACTTATGAAGGATATGGGCCAAACGGAATCGGTTTGATTATTGAAACCGCAACCGACAACCGTAACGAACTTTTCCCTGAAGTTAAAACTGCTTTAGTAAAAATGGTGGCGAATTGCTGACGCCGGAAGTGTGATAGTTTTCAATTTGCTCGCAAAAGGTCGTACTTTTGCTTTGCGCAACGGGTGAGATGCGCTACTTGAAATTTTGATGCTGGCGCCGAGGATGCTGTTGAAGAGGATGGTGAAATCGTAGTTTATACCGATCAGAAAGATTTTGATGAAGGTTCGAAAAGAACTAATTGAAAAAGGTCTAACTCGTGAAAGAAGCTGAGCTCAATATAGTACAAATATGGAAGTTGAAATCACCGATGACGAAACTCGTAAGTGAAAGTTGAAAAATTAATGGATGCGCTTTGATGATGTTGATGATGTAGTGAATGTTCATACAAACGCTAAATTTTTAATTTTAAGAGTCTCCGAAAGGGGCTTTTTATTTTTAAGGTCTTGATTTTTGCATAGAGGTAAAACATGTTTAATTTTAATTTTTAATTCAGATATAAGTAATTCACTAAAAACTAAAATTTATAATTATTTTGAAAAATATAATAATGCTTTTTGATATTTTCCAAAAATGAGTAGATGTTGATATTTATTTTCACACGCTCAAAAAGCTAATCCAGAAAAGTAAGTATCAAAGGACTTGGGGTGTTGCCCATCTTAAAAGATAATTTTGATGAGTTTGTAATTTTCCGAAGATGATTTTTCTCAGCAGATGTTCAAAATATTTTTCTACGAGCTAACCATGTATTTCGAGGTATGAGACGTAATTTTTGGTTAAATGGTGGATATTGTTTCCAGAAGGTTTAGCAGTGAGTTTTGAGAAACAAGTTAGAAATGAAACTGGCGTGTGGGAAGACAAGCCGTTTTATTATTTCGGAAATGAAAATGCAATGATTTTAAAGAGGCTTGCGGAAGCGATTGATATTTGCGAAAATAAAAAGAAATGCAACTATAATGCATGGCTGTATGCATTTTAATGGTGAAAATCTTGATTTTCCACACAATTTCGAGTTATAAAATTGGTGATGGTTGGTGAATATTGTAAATCTCATAAAAGATTAAAACCGATTGAAGCCGCAGGAATTCCGACAATGGAATTTTAATGAATCTGCCACAAAAGGAGATTCTGATGCGATAATTTTGAAATTTTTACACAAAGTCTTCCGCAAGAAATTGCGCTCGAGTTGTACAGACAGGCGGTGCCAGATTTTACGCCCACAGTTTGCGATAATAAAGGTCGTGATCTGATGTCGAGAAAATTTGGCCCCACTCTGACGATGCGGTTGATTTTTATCGTCGCCAGAATCATGCTGCTTTTGAAATTTGTGAGATTTTTAGAGATATTCGCAAATATTGATATTCGAAAACGCGATAATCTCAGACTGTCACAAGTGAGAATTTACGAAAATTGAATTTTACGAATTTTAATGGATATTTTGAGCGGTTGGCGGAGGATTTCCTATTTAGCTGGAATCAAAATATCAAACTTTCTCGCCAGAGATCTGCAAAAGATTTCTTAGAATTTTCTAAAAGTGCTATTATGATTTTGGACAAATATATGAATGGTGAAAATAAAAATTGAGCAGGATTTTCTTGGATTTTGCAGCTGAAAATTATTTCAAAAATTGTTAAAAACCAAGGTGAAATTAACAGAAATTTCTGAGCGAGAATATTTGACGAAATCCAGAAAATATAGTATAATTTTAAGATGAATAACCTTGAATTTCTTGTAAAAATTATCCAAACACCGTCTGAAGCAATTTCGTTAGTTAGAGTTCTCGAGGTTTTATTGCTTGCAGGAATTTCTGGTGCAGGGAAAGACACGACTAAAATATCTTTGAAAAACCCAGAATATCGCGTGATATCGTGAGCCACACAACGCGCGCCTCTCGTGAAAAATAATGGTAGTTCCTGAACAAGATGGTATTGATTATAACTTTATTTCGAAAAGAAAAGGCCGAAGAAGCTTTAAAAAGCACGTGATGCTATTGAGGCGAAATTTGTTCATGCCAGCACGATGCAGCAGTGTTGTAGAAATTGAAAAAGCAAATCAAAACTTGGTCAGATTTCTGTAACGGATAGTCGATATCTGGGCGGAGGTGCAGAATAATATATATGAGCGAGCGCGTAGTTGCGGTTTTCATTTTGCCACCAGATTTTTGAAAAACTTGGCGAGCACGTTTTGCGAACCGATATTCAAGTGCAGAAGAATCTCGAAAAGAGCCTCGCACCGCTTACCGGAAGCTGATTTGCTTCGCTGAGAACAGGCGCTCAAAGTGCCAGTATTTTCACTATTTTGAATGATGATTTTCGAAATACGGCGCGAATTATTGATCAAATTATGACACCCAAGATGTTGAGTTTAATTATAAAGACATCGAGGTACGTGTGCGAGCAAGAAAACTTTTGGAAAGATATTAAGAGTGAGTTTTTAGAACCGCAAAACAACTAAAGACACGCATTTTGCGGGTAATGAAAGAAGTTATGCTATGGTCTGTAACAACGGCTTTATCTGTTTTCATCAATATTTATCTTTGGTCCCGCGACCAATACATTTTATAAACACTGAATATGAGGCATGGGCCGTATGGTAGAATGTTTATCCGTTAATCCGTTTTCGGCATCAATAATCCATCCTTTTGCTAGGACTAAGCGATGCATCCTAAAGCACTGGACACACACTCAAAGAACCCTTCATGTTTAGCGCTTTGTCCTGAAAAACCATTTTATATTTAGGATCCATACCAGCTGGTTTTGTCTTGAGTTTAGCCATGCATTCACTTTCACTATTTTTAGTAAAAGCCTTTCTTCAAATCTTGGCAGTTTTCATCTCCGCAGATGAGCTCTTTTAGATGTTAAAACCTATCTGCGAAATGAAAATCTAGAAAAATGAACGTGATATATCTCAGATAACTCCTCTTTTAAATCTACCTCCTACCGTATTCTACAAAAACCTATAATGAAAACTATAAAAACAGAATGCAACTTCATTGACCTAAGTGCTAATTTGTGAGAACTTAAACAGCAGAAATATGAATTACACCACGACAAACGCAAATGTTTGGTAGCAATTAGCGAGCAATACGCCGAAGTTGCCAACCCAGTTGAGCAGTATCCTTTTGGCGAAGCTGAAAATGTTTCAAGTGCGACAATTACGTCTGAAATGGCAAAACTTGAAGATCTTGGTTTTAATTACGCAACCGCATACTTCGGCGCTGGTAGAATTCCGACCGATAAGGGATATCGTTTCTATGTAAATCGGCTTAACCAATCAAAAACGATGATGAAAACGAGCGAAATCTTACTAAATGCTGATAAATCGACAGAGATTTGCGGGGATTTCGAGCAATTTCTTCTTCGGGTTTCAGCTCAGAATGATCGTGCCGATCACGCAATTCGTTCGGCAGTGGATTCTTTAGTAGAGCTCTACTGCAATCTCTTGGCCTTGCAACGATTGGCGACCAGCTTTATATGAACGAGATTTATAATCTTTTTCTCTGGGCCTGAATTTGAAAGTGGGTGAGCGCATTCCAATCTGTTGCACAACTTCTTGATAATCTTGAGCCATGGCTTCGTGAAGGTTCCCCAAAATGAGCCGCTCAATGTTTATATTGGTAGTGAAACAATTGGTAAAAGTTCGGGCGCGAGGTTTGATTATTTCAAAGATTGAAAAGTCCATTTTCGAGAAAATTCTTACATTGGTGTGCTTGGACCAACTCGCCAAAAATTACGGAAAAGTGGTAAGGATTGGTTCAAAAGACGGGTGATTCCTTTACGAAGAGATGTGTAGTTTAAGGAGGAAAAGATGGAAGAAAATAATGTATTATCAAGATAATGCAAAAGATAAGAAGCGATCAGGATAGATTCAAAATGCGAAAAGTCAAGCGGAAAATTTGGAATCAAAAATGAGATATGCAACGCACGCGTGCTGCTGATTTTTGAAAATTATCGCATGTTGAGAGCCGAATTTCGAATGCTACAAAATTTGGGCGAGAGACGCAATTTTGGCGTTGATTCCGATCGATTGATGATATTGGGCCGCGCAATCACATTTACCGAAGATTTAGCAAAATGCTTGGAGCGCAAAATGTTGTAAGAATGAGCAAAATTTGGATCTTTCGAAAATAGGCGTTGTGTGCTGATTCTCTCGAGGTGTTACTTTTAATCCTGAACTTCATGAAGCTATTCAGTGCTTGATGAAGAATCAGGAAGGCGAAGAAGAAAGTTATCGTTGAAGAAGTCTTCAGGCTGGTTGTAATTAAAGGTGAAGTTTTGAGCCACGCGATGGTAGAAGGTTGGACGAAAGATAACAGAGCGAGCTAGGGACGCTCTTTTTGTAAAAATACTTGCAAAAACTACGAGTTAGTGATAAAATATAAATAGGGGGAAACTACAAAAGAAAAGGATCTAAAATGGCATTTGAAAAATTTAATAATTCTGAGATGGGAAGGATTGTTAATAAGATATCTGTGACAGGGCGGTCAGATTAATTTTTCGACAGCTTTTACAATATAAATGAACTATCACAAGAGCGCATATTATATTGTGATAAAGAGATGATGAAAGTAGCTATAGAAATTTTAGAAGATGATGATAAGAGCGCCTTCGCTTATATTGTCTAATGATGGAAAATACGGATGCTATATATCATCGAGGGCTTTCTTCCAGTATAATGGAATAGACTACACTAAGTTTGCGCAAAGATATGACTATACAGAAAAATAGACAACAAGGAAGTATTTTGTCATAGCGCTAAAGAGAAAGGCTATGTAGATAGATTAGCGTCCTCAGTCGCCGAGAGCGACGTAATAGGTGTAAATATTTCTGCGATATGTACAATACTCCTATTATAGCATAAAGGACCTCATTATGCAATTTATGATTAATAGAATTATGGATGGTTAAATAAACATCCATAAGAAAGGTATATTTTATGACTCAAAAATAATAGCAATCCAAAAAGACAATGGCGATCACTATGATCCATACAAGAGTCCATTCAAGCTTTTCAGTATATTACAGAAAATAGCGAGATTAGTAGTTGTACATTAAAGCCAATGGTTGATTTTATCGAAAAAGGCGGGCTAGCATATGTTGGTTCATCGTTATGCGTAGTTCGAACGAGCTTTTGGTAATAAAATATATTAAAACGTTACCAGATTCTAATCCAGACAATAATTTATTGAACTCCTGAATTTTTAAAATGTTTCGAATATAATAAAAGCCTCCTTTTTGGGAGGCTTTTATTTACACTGAAAATATAATAACTGTCAAGCCCAGATTGAAAAATAGCCACAGTGTGATAAAAATCGAATAATGAATAGTGGCAAAAGTCTTGAAAATATTAAAAATTTATTCGTGCAGCAAATTGATTTAACGTTTCGCAAATGCAAGACAATTTTCTGTTGGAACGCCCCTTAACTTTTGAAGATATTAAACCTCAGCTTCTTGGTCATTGGGGAAGCTGCCCAGGTGTTAATCATGTTTATGCGCATCTTTTAAATATGCAAAAGCAGTTGGATTTTTGCTAAAAGTGATTTAAAAACGGCTTTTTATGCTTGGTCCTGGCCACGCTTTTCCCAGCCTCAAGCGAATCTTTTTCTTGAAGAAACTCTTTCGAAATTTGATATTAATGCTGCTCGAGATCGTAGCGGAATTCATTATATTTTCGAAAAACTTTTCTTAGCCGGGCGGTTTTCCATCACACGCCGCCCATTTACGCCTGGTGTAATTCTTGAGGTGGTGAGCTCGGTTATTCGTTGTCTACCGCTTTTGGTGCTGTTTTAGATAATCCAAAATCTAGTAATTACAACTTTAATTGGTGACGGTGAGGCTGAAACTGGAACGATTGCAGCTTTCTTGGCATTTGAATAAACTCAGTTGATCCGGTTGAGAATGGGGGTTGTTTTTACCGATTTTGCATTTAAATGGTTATAAAATTTCAGCCCAACGATCTTTGGTTCAATGAGCGATTTTGAGTTGATCCGAGTTTTTCATCGGAGCTGGTTGGGGAGCCTAAAATTGTCCGATGAATGATCCGCAGAAGATTTTTGATTTGGAGCTTTCGAATGCGTTTTTCGAATGCGTTTCGAGATATTTCATGAATAAAATTTGGGCGAAAACAATAAAATTTATTCGTTTGCCAATGATTATTATGCGGAGCAAGAAAGGTAGCTCGTATAAGGAGAATAACGGTCAAAATCGAAGGAAACTCACTTGCACACCAAGTGCCACTTTTGAAAGGCAAAAAGCAGATAAAAATGAGCTTGAAAAACGAAAATTGGATGAAATCATATAAGTTTGATGAGCTGATTATGAGCGAGGTGAAATTTAGAAATGGCTGATGACTTTTTACCAGAAAATTCAAGCAGAATTGTGAAAATCGTTTTATTGATGCAAATTTGAATTTTAAAGAGTTGAAATTGCCGGAAACTACTGAAGGGCTAGGCGGAAAAATCTCTTTACAATGAATGCTGTTGGTGGTTTTATTAGAGGAGTTTTCGATCCTGATAATTTTAGGTTTTTAGCCCGGGATGAAACCTATTCGAATAAACTAGATGCGATTTTGAAGCAACTCAACGCTCTTGGCAGCGAGAAATTAAACCTTGGGGAAAAGGATTTGGCGAAAAACGGTCGGGTGACGGAAATTTTAGAGGAAAACTGCTTGCAGGGGCTTTCAGGGGTATATTTTAACTAGTCGGCATAGACAACTTCGTATGGCTTTTTGCGCCAATTATTTCTTCAATGATGGATCAATATGCGAAAGTTTTTGGCACAATCTCAAAGAGGTAGAAAATGGCGGGGTGATTTAGCAAGTTTGAATTATATTTTAACTTCAACTGGTTGGCGTCAAGATCACAATGGTTTTTCAGCATCAAAATCCAAGTTTTATTGATGAGGTTTTGCGTCGCGAGAAATAGGAATTGGACAGATCTTTTGCCTGCAGATGATAATTTGGCGGTTGCAGCGATTTCGAAAAATGCTAAAATCTCGAAATAATGATTAATGTTTTGGTTGCAGGAAAACGCCTGAACCAAGATATTTTTCTCTTGAAAGTGCACAACAACAACGAAAACGGTGGAATATTTGTTTTTGATTCTTGGAAGAATCAGGAAATTACAGATTGGAATTTAATTTCCAGAAGATGATGAACCAGATTTAATTTTTGGCGGCAAGTGGCGACTATGTTTTCAAAAGAAACAGTTGCGGCGCTTCAGGTTTTTCTTCACGATACGCAAATTAAATTCAGCATTTGTGTCCAGGCTTTGTGTGGTGAGAATTGGAACTCTCGAAAATGTGCTCGAAAAGCGACTTTTGGCAAGATTTTTACTAAAAGATAAGCCAGTTATGTTTGCTGCTCACGGATACGCTAAAACTCTTAAATCGATATTGTTTTTGATTATCAAAATCCAGCGCGTATTCAAAATTAATGGATATAAGAAAAAGGCTCAACAACTACACCCATTTTGATATGCTTGCGAAATAGAGTGTCGCGATATGATATCGCAGTGAGGGCCTTAAATTCGGTTAATACAGGTGATGAAGTTTTTGAGAGTTTTGCAAAAGAATATCGAAAACGCCAAGACAATCGTTTTATACTTTGCGCGAAAGAAAAACTCAGTAGATACACGCCCAGATTGAAAAATTGGGTATATTTGAAGTTCTAATTTAAAGAAAAACCCCGAGCTAAAACTCGGGGAAAACTTAAGATTGATGATTGTGTTTACTTAAAGATTGGTTACCTAAAATCACGCTCTGTCAATTAGTGTGATTTTTGTATGTACATGTATTCTGTCCAGATAAAATCTTGACCCAGCAAATTTACGTTTTTGTCAGCAAAAACGCCATCTTCATTAACTAATTTCCTATAAAATTTGAAGCATGATTTACTAATTTATATTTTCGTCCCTTATTTTTAGAAATTCAATTAAACATATTTTTGAAATCTCGCAACTTCTCTGTAAAGAGAGAAATTCTTGCAGTCGAAAAGCTGTAACATAACAATAGTTGAGGGTGCGAATGTTTTTATTAGAAAGAGAAAGTTTGTACTTATATCAATATCCTCAATTGTTTTTAATTATGGTTTCTGGATTTGAATTTTTATGTCTCTAAAATTTGATAAAAAATTTGGATGCTGTGACAAAAGCCTTATAAATCATCCATATCAATCCAATGTGAAAAATTATTGAGGTTTTTCGAAAGAGTTTAGCTATTTTTCAGAATTTTCGCTACATATTTCTCTATTTTCGAAAGTTCGTTTGTTTAGTTTTGCAAGATTTGCCATTTATATTCTTCTGTCGTATATATATCTCAGAATTTCTGCAGAATAATAGTCTTCCATATTTTGTTCGAAAAATAAAAGCAATTTTATTTATCATATGGTCCTCTTATTTTAATAGATTTTCACTCTCAAGCTTTTCAATAAAATTATCAATAATTGCGTAATTTTTCAGATCTTATGATCTCACTTTCATCAAATTTTTAAAAAGTTGTAAGCTCTATAACCTCTGCAATTTTACTTGGTTCTTTTTGAGCTTCCTCGCCGTACCGAGGTAAAGTCTTTCTTTACATCAAATTCGAAATCTGAAGCCTTAATGTTGATTGAACTTTCCAAAAATAATCTTATTTCCAATAGATTCAATTAGATTTTTATCAGAAATTTCCATTAATTTCAGCTCGTTTTTAGCAAAAATGTGTTCAATTTTGAAGCGGTTCTTTTTAAGCTTAATAATTGCTGATTTTCTTTTTATGCAAAACCAAACAAGAAATGATTTTGTAATTCCTTTCATATTGCTGAATTCGAAATTGTCGAAAAGCTGTACGAAGAGAATTCTCATCAAAAAGATGATTTTCGAAAGCTGGGACAAGGTTATTATGGTTAACTATTTCACTCATTTCTTTAAAGATTGGAGTTCGGAGTTGGTTTTACGCCAGGATTTATTAAACTGTAAACCAAGAACAAAGTTCGTTATTTTTGAAAAGAAAAAGATTGAGATGCACTTAAATCAATTTCGTCGTTCGAATCTCGATTTTGCAAGAGAACCAGACCGATAGATGTTTTCCCACATTGTATTTGGGGAGTATCAGCAAAACAAAGAGTTTTTGAAGCACTTCATTGCCAAAAGACTGTCTTGTGGTATACTTTTCCAGAAAATTGCTAAATCACTCAGAATCATCAAGTGTAGATTCACCTTAAAGTAAAGGGAAGTCCTGATTCTCGCCACGGAAGAAATTACGAAGAGATTCAGTCAGCCCAGTTGTGACCATTTTTGCCGTAAGAAATACATGTATTTTGTGAAAAGTTCATCCATTGGTGTGCCTTGTTGTGGATTGAAAATTTCTTCAGTAATTTCTTCCAAGCTTCTTCCATTCTTTAATGAAATCATTCTGATTTTTGCTCGGAATAGAGCTTATAGAATTTTTGATTTAAAGATGTCTGCATCAGCTAAAGGTAGTCCGCGGTCATTTAGTGTGGAGAAAAATTCGTAGGAGCTGAATCTTGCGTTTCTGCTTCAACGAAAAGAATTGCTGCAATTTTTCAACAAGCGAGTTACAATTATTGATTATTACTAGAGTTATAATTTCGCATTTTCTTGAATTTTATTTTCGAAAAATCTGAAGTTTTCGGCGTATTGACTCTTATATTCTTTTTGGCGCGTCACCATTTTAGAAGTTGAGAGGAATTCGTCTTTATCATCGTTGCCAGCTACTTCTGAAGTGATTTTTAGTTCATCTTTAAGGGGGTTTTCGAGATTCGTCATATTTCCAAATACATTTTCAATATTTTTGCGAATATTAATACCATCATTATCCTGGCGGTTTCGAACTCTTTATGAAAAAGCTCGTAATATAAGCATCAAAAGTCAAGTCGCTGTTGCCCGTCGATAATTTCGTGTTTATCATTTTCTTGAAAAGCGACAATTGAGCCAAGGAAGTACTCATCCTTTTTGGAGTCGAAATTTTTCGTGATTCCCACCAGGAACTGTGAAGTTAACTAAATCATCCAAAAGTGTTTGGCATTGATCTTGATTCCAAGCGTATGGTCGTTGATAATCTGGGATTAAGAAATCGGCTTTTAGGATCTGACAACAAATTTAAGATAGTGATGAACATTCGGTTTTTGACATAAATCCTTCCTTTTGAATAATATTTACTAGATATATTATATTATAAATCAAGTAAAAATAACTAGTATTGTAAACATACAACATTAGCACTCTTGACTTGTGAGTGCTAAAAGCGTATAATCAAAATATAAGCGTGAAACGAATTGCGAGGCGCGCTTTATAGAATAGTTAATAACTTTTGATAAGCTTTCTGAAAAATCCGAATAGGCTAAGAAATTCGAAATTGACTAGGAAAAGCTATCGAACGGATAAATTTAATAAAGAAAGAAGGATAGAATGGGAAAAATTATTGGAATTGACCTCGGTACAACTAACAGCGCTTTTGCTTACATGGTTGCCGGAAAACCAGAAGTGATTACAAATGCGGAAGGAAATCGAACTACGCCATCAGTTGTGGCAATCAATAAAAAGGTGATCGTTTGGTTTGGTCAAGTTGCTCAACGTCAACGTGACAAATCCGAAAAATACAATTTATGGCGTAAAGCGTTTGATCGGTCGAAAATACTTTGATGATGAGATCCAAAAAGATCTTTGGAATCATGCCTTATGAGATTGTAAAAAGGTAGTGGCGTTGCTGTAAAAATGGGTGACGAAGAATATACGCCAGAAGAAGTTTCAGCAATGATTCTTTCGAAAATCAAAGCAGATGCTGAAGCTTTCTTGGGCGAAAAAGTTACCGAAGCTGTGATTACTGTTTCCAGCTTACTTTGATGATAGTCAACGCCAAGCAACCAAAGATGCTGGTAAAATTGCTGGTCTTGAAGTAAAAGCGAATTATTAACGAGCCAGCTGCAGCCGCACTTGCTTACGGCTTGGATGGTAAAAAGATGAAAAATTGCTGTTTTCGACCTTGGTGGTGGAACATTCGATGTCTCGGTTCTTGATATTGCTGATGGTGTGTTTGAGGTTCTTTCAACAAACGGTGATACACACCTTGGTGGTGAAGACTTCGATAACCGCATTGTGAACCACTTCCTAGATGAATTTAAGAAAGAAGAAGGAATCGATCTTAAAAATGATTCTGCCGCAATGCAACGTTTGAAGGATGAAGCTGAAAAAGCCAAGAAAGAGCTTTCTTCAACAACATCTTACGAGGTGAACTTGCCATTCTTGACAGCTGATGAAGATGGTTCAAAACACTTCGAATACACTCTAACTCGAGCAAAAACTTGAAGAATTAGTTGCTGATTTAATCAGATCGATTAGCCGATCCTGTCGAGAAAGCTTTGAGTGATGCTAACTTAAAAAGCCAGTGATATCGCCGAGGTTGTGATGGTTGGTGGTATGACCCGAATGCCAGCTGTGGTTGAAAAAGTTGATCTTTGGCAAAAACCAACTCAAGGTGTTAACCCAGATGAAGTTGTGGCTGTTGGTGCTGCAATTCAGGGTGGCGTTTTGGCCGGAGATGTTAAAGATGTGCTACTTCTTGATGTTACACCTTTGACACTTGGAATCGAAACTGCTGGTGGTGTTCGAACTCCAATGATTGATCGAAACACAACTGTGCCAACTTCAAAAATCAGCAAGTTTTCTCAACTTATGCTGATAATCAGCCTCAAGTAGAAATTCATGTGCTTCAAGGTGAGCGTGAAATGGCTGCCGACAATAAATCTCTTGGAATGTTTTGTACTTTCAGGAATTGCACTCAGCGCCACGAGGAGTTCCACAAATTGAGTTACTTTCAATATTGATGCGAACGGAATTTTGACAGTTACTGCTAAAGATAAAGGAACTGGTAAAGAGAATAATATCACAATTCAGAACTCCGGAAATATGAGTAAAGAAGATATTGAAAAAGCTCAAAAAGAGGCGGAACTTCACGCAGATGAGAGACAAGAAAAAGCGCGAAATAATTGATGCGAAAAACCAACTCGAAAACGCTATTTATCAAGCTGAAAAAATGCCAAGCAGAATTCAAAGACAAAAATTTCGAAGAAGATGAAGAAGCAATTTCGAAAGCGGTTGAAGAAGCTAAAAACACCAAAATGCTGAAGATAAAGATGAGCTTGAGAAAGCTTCGAAAGATCTTCAAGATGCAATTATGCCAATTGGTGCTAAATTATATCAAGCACAAAGTGCAGATAATGCAAGTGAAGCTGGCGATAAAGCTAAAACTTCTCACAAAAAGATAATGACGAGCCAGTTGAAGGCGAAGTTATTGATAAGAAATAATTCGAAAAATCCACCTTTTCGAAAAAGTAAAAATACTCAGGTTGAACTGGGCATTTTTGCGTATTGATTTTTAATTTTATCTAGTATAATTAATTTGTGCTCACCCTGATGCTCGCACTTTTAGAAAGAGGTATTCTATGGCAAAAAGATATTTATGATATTTATTTCTGGAGTGGTTATTTTACTTTTGTTTTTACTATACTACTAAAGCTTATATTCGTGATATTATTTTTCCATCTTAATGATAGCTTGGCTGGTAATACATTTTTCATTGGTTGAATCTTTTTGATATAGCCCTTATTATAATATCCCTCAGCAATGGAGGGGTTTCGACAAGGAGACGAAGGGGCTAAATAGCTTTTATAAGGGTGAGCTATTTAATTGAGGATATTTATATGAAGTTTATTGATAAAAATGACAAAAACTCATTACTATTATTTTGACAGTAATTATATTTTGGATGGTTAGCTTATTTAACTTTTGAAATTAATCGAATTGACAATAATTTAAACGGCTATATTGAGAGTGTAATTAAGAAAAATTCGAAGAAAAATCGGAATAATTTTTGATGAAAAAGCTGGTTTGGTGATATAATATAGGGTATGGAAAAATTTCAATCCGAATAATCGAAATGAAAAATAAAGAAACTGGCTGGGAAATTACAGTGGAGGATCAACGAGCAGTTATTGAGGTGCAAATTCAAATCACTTGAAACTCAGAGGCTAGAGCTTGAAAATCAGACTGCGCGAGGAGCTTCAATATATGCGCAATGCTAATAGAGATGAAATGGATAATCAGGATATTTACGAATCAATGAGTGGTATTTTTGAAGATAAAAATGCGTGCGTACGATTCGAAATTTTATGAAATTGACGTTCAGATTTATGGGCTGGAATCTAAGTTATATTGAAAAATAATAATTAGCACTCTTGCACTTCAAGTGCTAATTTGTTATAATTATATATATGAGTAAAGCTGATTATTGATGATATTTTAGGTATTAAAAAGACGCCAGCGCTGATGAGATTAAGAAAGCCTTTCGAGCGGTTGAACTTCACCCTGATAAAGGTGGCGATGAGAAAGCTTTTAAAAGAAGTAAATGAAGCTTATGAAGTTTTTAAAAGATAAAGAAAAGCGACAGCGTTATGACTCGGTTGGTCACGCAGGTGTTGGTGGAAATTCTGGTGGGTTTTCAGGAGGAAATCCTTTCGAAGGTTTTAATTGGATTTTCTAGGGCAGAATGTTAATTTTGATTTTTGGTGGCGGATTTGGAGATATTTTTGATGGAATTTTTGGCGGTGGTTTTCGCAAAGTCGTAATTCTCAAGCTAAAAAGGCCGCGATATTGAGGTTGAACTAATTTTGAATTTTAAAGAGGCGATTTTTGGCACGGAAACCGAGATTTCATTAAATTTAGATGATGAATGTGAACATTGTGAGGGTTCTGGTGCTGAACCTGCCACGGAATGCGAAAATGTCCAGATTGTAATGGTAGCGGTCAACAAACTCGAACGACTCAAACACTCTTTGGTCCAATTCAACAAACGGTGGTTTGTCCGACCTGTGATGGGCGGGGTGAGATTCCAAAAGCAAAATTGTTCTGTTTGTGGAGGCAGAGGCATTTCGCGCAAAAAGCAATCGACAACTTAAAATTCCTGCTGGAATCGACGATGGCGCGACACTCGTCTTTCTGGTCACGGTGAAGCAATTAAAGGTGGTGAAAAGGGTGATTTATATGTAAAAATCCGAGTTAAAGCTGATAAAAATTCACCCGTGAAGGTGATTTGATTCTAAAGCGAAGAGAAAATTTCAATGATTGATGCAGCACTTGGTGCTGAAATTGAAGTTGAAACCATTGACGGACCACTCACGATGAAGGTTCCAGCCGGCACCCAAAGCCACACCGATTTCAAGCTTTCTGGTCATGGAGTTCCGCATCTTAAAACTGAACGACGCGGCGCACAAATTGTAACGATTATTGTTGAGACTCCAACACGACTTTCGAAAAAGCAAAAAGAGATTTTTAATGGATTTTAAGAAAGTTAAAAGTCCTTATTTTAGGTAATCAATTAGTCGAGCTTTTGGCAGCTCAGCTAATTGAAAAATTTAATTATATTTTATTTTAGGTATACTAATTTTAACATTTTAAAAATTCTTAAAAGCTTATGTTATAATATCATTATGTCAACAATTATTTTTATTGTAATTCTTTCAATTTTCTAATACTATCTCGGCGTAAAATGGCTATTTTAATCTCATTATTCTCTCTGGGCTTGTTTTGAATGAATATTGGAATAAGTATATCACTAGTTTTTGACAAACCTCAAACTTAGCGATCCCAGAATCAACTTTGAGTGGAATTATTGGCTTATTTTCTAACTTTAGCGCCAGCTTTGATGATTTTGGCAAAAACCCAAAAACAAGAAAAGTGGCTTTTTGGTGTATTATCTATCAGTATTCTCTGCAATTTTTACATATTTAGCAGCACTTACGTATTTCGAAAAGGTATTTTTGCCGGATATGCTTTCAAAAAGTCTTTCGCAGCCACTTGAAAAATATGCGAGTTATGTTATTCTGATAGGATTTTATTTTATCGATTTTAAGTATTGTCTCATTTAAATTCAATAAATTGAGAAAAATCCTTGACTTTCTGAAAGAATTAATATATCTTAATATGTATTCAGCGAGTGGGTCTGTAGCTCAGCTGGATTTAGAGCACCTGCCTTTTAAGCAGGGTGTCACGGGTTCAAGCCCCATCAGACCCTCAATATATTAGAAAAATTCACCAAAAGGTGTTTTTATTACTGAAAATATGGTAAAATAATATATGTGAAGGAACAGTTGACAGAATTTATAAATCGGTGGTTTTAAATAGTTTTTGCTTTTGGATTTTGATTTCTATTTTTGGAAGTGTTAGCAATCATAGCGCAGGAACTTTTCTTTCTTGCTGGTTTGATCAATTGTAAACAGTACGCTCAAAAACTATTCTTACAATTTTATCGCTTCCAAGTGATTGTTTTTAACTTTTTGGTTTTTCACACTGATAGTTAATGGTATGATTGTGTGGATTTTCGATACTTATAGCGCCAAATATCTCAATGGGATTTTTGAGTTCTGTGTTGTAGGCGCAGCTATGAGTTTTATTAAATTATAGTTTGAGTCAATTTTTAAGAATTGAAGATGAAAAGGAGATTTTATAATGAATATTGATGTTATTTTACAGTTTTCAACTGTCATTTCTGTATACTGATGATGGTATTAATACTTCTGCAACAACGAGGCGCAACTTTAGGTGCAGGGTTTGGCGCTTCTGGTGAGCTTTATACCGAACGACGCGGTGTTGAAAGAGCATTTTTCGAGCAACGGTTTTCTTTGCGTTCGTTTTTGTTGCATCGATTCTTATAACTGCTTTTGCCTAAATAAAAGGAGTTTGAGTGGACTTAAAAATAACCCTAAAAAGGTTAAGAGAGCTTCTGTTATTCCACGAAATAATAAGGCTCATATTTCAAAAACAAAACGATTCAGGTATTTTTCAAGGTAATAAGATATCTTTATCTAAAAAGTTGATTTAGCTGAGAGGGTAATCGTTTCACATACCAAAAAGAAATGTTTTTGATCGTCTCAGGAATCTATCAAATGTTAGAAAGATAGTTGTTGCTTGGGTCTGTGTTGTAGCAGTTCTAATCGGTTGGTATTTTTCATGAAATGAGTGCTGAAAATTATGCGTGAGAGTATATAGAGAAACTTATTCGGAGGAATTTTTAGGGAGGTTAAAACTTTAAACCCTCTTTTTGCTTCAAAAGTGATGTTGAAAAATCTTTTGAGTATCTTGCTTTTCTCGGCTTTTACGATATTGATGAGCACGGGAATTTGAAAGGGTGATTTAGCTGAAAGTGTTTCAACATCTGATAATTATCGAAAATTTTAAAGTTAAAATGCAGAAAAACGCTGTTTGGTCTGATGGTCAAGAGTAACAGCTAATGATGTAATTTTTACTACAAAATTATTGAAGGAGCAATCTATCAACCTTCTGGTTTTAAAGCTTGGAAGAATGTTGAACTCTCGAAAGATAGCGATTATGAGTTTAGTGTTAAAGTTCCATCAAGTTCGTCATCTATTTTTATATGAGTTTTAATTTTTCAATATTACCAGAGCATATTTTAAAAGATACTCAAATGAGACAAGATTCGTGAGGTGGTTTTTCTAAAGCTCCAATAACTTCAGGTGCGTTTAATTTTAAATCCACTAAGAATGGTGATGATAGGACTATTATTTCTTTAGTTAAGAACAAGAGATATTATAAGGAAGCTTTATATTGATAATTTTGATATTGTTGCTTTTAAAAGATGAGTCTAAGCTTAAGAATGCTCTAATTTACGGTGAGATTGAGCTTCACCGAATCTTAAAATTAGTGAATTTTCAGAATACGAGCGAACTAAATTAGTTCTCGAGAAACTAATGTTAATCGCGGAATATATGCCTTTTGAATAACTCGGACTCAGTTCTGAAAGATTCAAAAAGTTCGAAAAAGCTGTTCAGGCCGGGATTGATACTTCAAAAAGTCAGAAAAGAGATGGAGTTTATTGATAAGCTTGATTTTCCAGTATTGAATCAGTTTGTAGATGTTAAAGATTTAAATATTCCTCAATATGACTTAAATCAGGCACAGGAAATATTAAATGAGGCTGGTTGGAAAAAGAATCATGAGGGATTCTGGAAAAAGATGGCAAGAAGGCTGTTTTTAAATGATTGCAACAACGAGCATTCATAACTACAAAAGCCGCTGAAGAGATCCAAAAATCAACTCAAAAACTTGGTTTTGATGTAAAATTAACAATTATTAATAAAGATGATAAAACGGGAGCTTTTATTCAGTCAATACTTCAGCCAAGAAATTACAGTATTTTTGGTTTATGAAATTGACCTTGGCGCTGATCCTGGTATATATGCGTTTTTGGCACTCTTTCTCAAATTAGGCAAAAGGGATGAATTTTTCAAATTATAGCGACGTTGTTGCTGATGATCTTCATTAAATTCAAGAACCGCCCAGAATTTGAATGATCAAAAGAGCTCAACAACTAAGTTTACTCAACGCTGATTTGGCTAATTCCTGTTGCAATTGGGCTTAGCCAAACCTAAAATAAGTTATGTTTTTCGAAAGTCAGTTCGTCCATACTCAGCGAATAATCACGTTTGTAACAGAAGTCAATAGGTATGCTGATGTAATCTATTGGTCGGCTTCAAAATCAAATCTTTACAAAACACCGTAATTTTGATATAATTAAAATGGTCTTGGCGCGTGGCGGAATTGGTGAGCGCTAAGCTTGAGAGCTAGTGAGCTTCGGCTCGTGGAAGTTCAAGTCTTCTCGTGCGCACCATACCAGACTTTTTGAAAAATCTTCGCGCGCTAGCGTTTTTATTACCACAAAGCTCGGAGTAAAGGTGAAAATTTAATCTAGCTTATACTGCTTTGAGTATATTTTATGATATTATATAAAAGTGAAAGGAGAAAATAATGATTAGAAACGAAGATTTTTACAATAAAATATTTAGACAAAATTATTTTTGCGTCCGAGCGGCATACTATTGATGAATGGCTAGTGCATTTAAAAACTTTCAGAAATCATGAATGAGCTTAATCTTGATCCCGATCTTTACATGCATAGTAGCATGGTGTGAAAGCTTTAAAAATTAATTTTTATAAAAATACGAATCTCTAATTATCAATGAAGTAACGCGTTTAAATTTTTGCACAAAAGAGTTCTTGATTTATCTATTGAAATTAGTTCAAATATCTTCCAGAAAGTGAGATTCAAATACGATGATGTTTCGGGATTGATAGGGGAGGCATGGCATGAATTAATTTCACTCTTTGACTATTCTTCAGATTTATATTTAAATATTTACTCACTTTGTTTGTTTAATAATCTCGCTTTAACCTTAGAGAAATCTGTGAAAATAGTTGCCGACAAGCTTTTCGGGCAGCCGTCAATAGTTTAGGGCGATATTAGGAAAAGGGGGTTGAGAATATTCTGAAAAGTCTTGATTTTTAGCAACAATTTGATATTTAAGCGGTTTTACCGCTTTTTATATTACGACCCGCTTTTGCGGAATGTAATTTTATTTTAATCTTTTTCAGAATCCAGCCATCAAGGGATCCGGCACTCATAGCTGAATTAGTCGATTCTTATCTTTAAGCTCATTGATTTTTCTAATGAGTTTGTGAATCATTTTTGTGCAAGATCCATAACGATTGTTTTCGGATACTTTTCTAGATAAAAATTCAGGTGAAAGAATTTTGAAATCAGGATTTTCCCGGCTTAAATATGTTGAGCAGCCAAATAATTTCATCTGCATACTTGAAAATTTCTGGCGTATATTCACTCTTGCACCTCAACTTGGCGAACATTTTGATGGGTTGATAAATTAGGGAAATTCCAGAAAAACCGTTATTTTTCACTACTTCATTTGCTAGTTGAAGTGTTGCTTGAATTTCTTTTGGGTGATGTCCATAATCTGAATAAATATTTTCGGTTATTTTTCGAAACGGCGATTTGTTCCCTGGGTTGTTTAATGCAACTATAGTTTTTCATAAAAAATTTTTCTGGAACTTGTAGATCTTCAGCTTCAGCAAGATAATCAATGAGTTTCTAGGACGAGACTTCATTTTTGCGATTATGAAGGCCAGGAATTTCCAACTTTCTTCTTCAGGTTTAGATAAAAATTACCTTATTATGGAACTTTTCAAAAATTTCTGGGTGTTGATCTTTCCAGGAAATGATAAAATCGCTCTGAGCGCTAAATTCTGTAAAAGCGTCAAAATAATCTCTTTCTCAGTTTTATAAATATCGGTGTGATCGTGGTCAATTGAAGTGATTAAACTAATAGCTGGCTTAAATGAAGAAAGTTTCGATCAAATTCATCTGCTTCGTAAATAAAGTATTCACTCTTGGGGTCAGCCACTTTCCTAAAAAGAAATAGTTGTACGAATTGACCAACTTACAGGAATATTTAACTGTTTGAAGGTCCAAATCGCCATTCCTGTTGTGGTAGTTTTTCCCATGAGTTCCTGAAATTGCAATAAGCTTAAGGTTTTTGGAAGTTATAATTTCGTTCAAAAGTTCGTCAGTTTACTAATTTTTATCCCTAATTTCTTTGCCATTAAGAGTTCGGGATGATTTTTAGGTAGGGCTGCAGTATAGACAAACCAATCTATACCGTTTTCGATGAATTTTTGCTTTTAAAAAACTGTCCATCTTGTTTGCCGATTTCAATTTCGATATCTTTTTGAAAGCTCATCAATCATTAAACTTGAATTTTGATCACTACCAAAAACACCGTAGCCAGCACTGTGGGCGATACTTGCAAGAGCCCAATTCCAACGCCGCCAATTCCAGAAAAATAAATATTCATTCTTTAATTTTAACACTTATTACTTTAAAAATAAAGCTTTTTAAATCTTTTTAAGACTATTAAAAATATGATAAAATATAAATACTTATGCTTGAAAAATATTAAAACCTTTTTAAAAATTCGAAATTATTGGCAATATATATGATGAAATGGTTGTTTTATATCTTTCGAAAAATATAGCGAGTTTTCGCAACAAAATTAAAGCAAGCACTTTTAGTCTAACTTTATATCTATAAGTTTACGCATTCAATCTGGATTGTTCCTATTTGTATTTTAATTTTATTACATTGCAAAATTTGTAGCTCGATAGTCGCTCTTTTCTATATTTCAAAAATGGCCCCAAAGCATGGAATGTTACTTGCAAATATTTTGTTTTATTCCAGCTTTAGTTTTAATGGCTTCAATGGGAATTTTTGGTAAGGAATGGGTTTGGTCAGCCCATATTAGTGCAGTTTTTAAAGGAACATCGACTTCGTTGAAAATATCTCGTATAATGTTAGTTTTTCGAAAGCTAAAAACTGCCAAAAAGTTGGAAAACAACTCGAATTTCCTATATTTTTAGAGACATGTTTCAGTAGTATAACTCCTGCGATTGGTGGATTTCTTTGCATGATATTTTTGGAGTTGAGGAAGCTTTTGTGGTATCTTCGGTGATTTTAGTTTTGACAACAATTCCACTCTTAACAACAAAAAGAGCGAGTGAGGCCTGTTCGAAAATAAGTTTTCGAGGTTTTCCATGGCAGAAATGTATACATCTTTTGGTTATTTGTTATAGTTGTGGAATGGCTTTGGAACTCTTTATATATCTGGAGCTTTTTGTGCCAGTCTTTTTACTGAAAGGCATTAATGCTTATGGTTCAGCTGGAGTTTTGTCTTCAATTTCTTCAATTGCAGCTTTGGTTTTCAGCTTTTTATTTACGGTAAAGTGATTGACGAAAAATAAAGAACGAGGACTTTTTAAAAATCAGGGGCTGTTTTTATGGGGCTAGTCGCTTAGAATTTTTATTTCATCGAATCCGCTTTTACTTGGAATTTTTAGAGATTATTGCCGCGATAATGATGGATGGCTTTAATATGGCTAATTTCAAAGGTTTGTATGGCGAAGCTGATGAATCCGGAATGCCATGCAATATTTGTGTATGAAATCGAATGAATACTGTTTCGGTTGTTGCCATTTCTTTATTTGTAATTTTATGCACTTCAAGGACTGGATCCATCAGGTGAACTATCAATGAGGATTATGATTTTGATTTCAAGTTTATCAATTTTTGCCAATGATTTTTACAAACTATCGTATTTATCGAAATAAAAACGCCAATTCGAGAATGATGAAACCTAAAAGCTCGCATTCACCGATTTTTATCTTAATTTTGTATTTTTAGTGGAATTATTTCTGGAACTATCTTTTTCAGTTTTTCGAAAAATACAGTCTTAAATCAATTATTTGGCTAATTTTAGCAACAATTTTATTCTTATTCTCTTGGATTTTTGCTCGGAAGTTTTGTTTAATTTTAGCCCTAATTGCCGGAATTTTGCTTTCTTTGTGGCGAGAGCTCAGTTTATAATTTCAAATTTAAAGATTTCACAAAATATTAAAAAGATGGATTGTTCGAGCTGTTGTTCTTGAAGATCCAGATCTTAAGAAGATGGAAGTTTGAAAATTCGTGTAAAAGTTATAGAATTTTCAGAATAAACAATTTAATGGAAAGGGCTTATTAGCTTAAAACAAATCATTGTAGGAGCGATGAGCTTTTTAGTAAAAGGGAAAATCTCTGAAGGTTTTTGTGATTTTGCGATTTCAATTTATCGAGGAAGACTTATAAAGATTAGCCCAAAGAGTCGATTTTATCCGCGATATGAGATTTCTTTTCGCTGAAGGAGTTCCGAAAATTTATTCCTTCACCAGAGGTTGATTTGGGACTCGGCTATCTTTTAGGCCAGAAAAATTCTTTTGCCGGAGGAGATTTCAAAGCCTCACAATCCAGCTTTAATACACATTGTGGTTGCGAGTGGATATAATTTAACTGTTTTAGTGATGGCAGCCCAGCAGTGACTAAAATTTCAAGAAAGATAGCTTTATTTGTAGCGATTTTTACTAGTTTTTAGGATTTGTTTTTGTGGTTGAGTTTACGCCGTCAATGATTCGTGCAGGGATTGTGGCAATCTTTTGGTTTAATTCTATGGTATTTGTAGAAAACCCAAGCGTATTTTCTTCTAACTTTTGTAGCAGCGATAACTTTTAATTTTCGGAACCTTTCGAATCCTTGCTTTCAATCTAGGCTGGCAATCATCGTTTTACTTCATTTTTCGGTGTTTTAATTCTTTTCGCCACTATTGCAAAAATCTTTTTCGAAAAGCCAGAAAGCTAAAATTTGCTTTAAAATTATTTTTCGAAACTTTTAGCGCTCAAATTACAACACCTCTATTGATAATACTTTTGGCACAGTAAGTGTAATATCAATATTTGCGAATATGCTAATTTTGTTTTGTACCAAGTGCGATGCTCGCAACTTTTTAACGGAATTTTTGCAATATTTTCATCAATTGCTCATTTTTTGGTTTTATCGCAGAATTGATTTTAAAAATATACAATTTTTATAATTGGTGAATTTTCAAAAATTAAGGGAGCGCAGTTAGAAATTAGCTTGGCTTTTGAAAGTGAAATGCTAATTTTGTTATTTTTAAGCTTAATTTTGGTAGTTATTTTTAATTAATTTTAAGCTTCGAAAGGACAAGATACTCAATATTTTGAATGAATCCTGAAACGTGATATAATTATATTATTATGAATTTTCGAAAAAGAAATAAATTCAACAGACGAAATGATTGCTTTTCAGTGAAGAGATTGGTAGGCAAATTTCGGAGGAATGGTTTTGGAACTTGTTGAGTGATGTTGGTGCTGGAAAACTACTTTTACAAAAAGGTTTAGCAAAAGGTTTCGGGTATTTCTGAAACGGTTCAAAAGCCCGACTTTTTACGATATTGCGAGTTTATGAAGGTAAGAAACTAACACTTTCGCATTATGATTTTTATAGATTGAATGATTATGGAATTATGGAAATAGAGCTTGCTGAAAATTTAAATAATCCAAAAATGTAACAGTGGTTGAATGGGCTGGTGATCTAGCTGAAATTTTACCAAAAAGCATTTGCAGTTGGTCTTGAAAGTTTAAGTGAAGATCAAAGAAAAGGTAAAGTGAGAGAAGTGTAATGATTTTTATAGATCATCAACGGAGAAATGTAAAATTTGGCTTGATGAAAACTTTTTCGAAAAAGAACTGGGGCTGAAATATGGCGCGAGATATTTTGGCTAGAGGAATGCTTTAGGTTCTAGTTAACAGTAAGTATGAAGATATCGTTGGAATTGGTTTTGCGGGGCCGGGGAGCTTTACGGGATTAAGAATCGGGAGCTGAGTTGTGAATACTAGCTGATGGCTTAGAAATTCCGATTGTCGCAGTGAAAAGTGATGAAGATTAAGAGAAATTGCTTTCGAAAGCTTGAAGGATGGTAAAAATGATGATTGCATCTACCTTTTTACAGTAGAGATGCAAAACATAACAAAAACCGAGGAAGTAATGAAAAATAGAATTTTGATAATTATTGGAAAAATTATTCAGGGCAATTTCAAGATTGAAAGGTGGCGGTTCAGCATTGCCCGGGCTTGTTATGGAAAGAAATTGATCCGAATTTTATTTCGAACATGTTAAAGGGCTTAAAATATGGTGTTGTGGTAATTAGTGGTACGAATGGAAAAACTACAACCACGAAAAATGGTTGTTGAGCTACCCGAAAGCCAAGGGTTAAATGTATTTTCGAATAAACTGGTTCGAACTTTGTTCGTGGTAGTAGCGGCATTATTTTCTGAAGCTAATTGAGCGTAAGCTTGAGGCCGACATTGCCGTTTTAGAACTTGATGAAGCTCATGCAACTCATTTTGTAGAACTAATCCAGCCACGATATTCAGCTTTTAAATGTGTGTGATGCGTGACCAAATCGATCGATGGTGAAATCGATCTACTGCAAAATTATTGCATAAGATTGGTAAAAATACTTTCTGGTTCAGTCGTTTTAAATGCTAACGATAATTTTTGCAAAAAGGAATTTTCGAAAGATTTTTCTCAAAAAGTTGTTAAATTTGGATTTAACCAAAAATTGCAGATCCCAAATGATGATGATATTCATCTGATTCTAAATCACGCCAGAAAAATTTCTGCAAATGTTTTGCTCGAGGATTTTTCAATAATATTGCAAAGATTTTCTTGGGTGGAAAACTGATGAGTTTAAACTCAAAATTGGCGGGATTCATAATATTTTAAATTTAACCGCTGCGATCGCTTTGGTTGAAGAGCTTAATGCTGAAAAACCCCAAAATCGATCGACAAAAATGATTTGCGCGGCAGAGGAAATTCAGCTGACTTTGTAGAAAGTGAGAAAATAAAAAGTCAACGTGAAAAAATTGAGATTATATTAGTTAAAAATCCAGCCGGTTTTCGAATAAATTTGCAAAATTTTAAACCCGAAGATTTCGAAAACAATCAGTTTTGCTATTAATGACAATATGCCGATGGTCGAGATATGAGCTGGCTTTTGGGACGGATTTTTCAGCTTTGAAACATGCTGGCGTCCGTTATTTTCAGGTAGTCGAGCTTATGATATGGCGCTTCGACTTTTTCATGATGATGTTGAGTTTGAAGAAGATAATACAAATTGCAATATCGCTGAATCCGTTGTTGACTTTTATATGAAAAGATAAACGCAATTTATGCAACTTATACTGCAATGTTGGAAATTGAAAAAGAACTCGAAAATTTCAGAAGTGGAGAGGGTTTTATGAATTTAAAAATTTTATGGCTTTTATGCTAAAAATATGAATATTTATGGTGATTATGGTAATATTTTAGCATTGGAAAAACAGATGGAGCTTCGTGGAATAAAAATACGAAAATTGTTGAATATAATCCTGGAGATGATTTTTCCTGAAGATGTCGATATTATTATTGGCGTGGTCAGGATTCAGGTCAGAGCCAAATCAAGATGATTTGCTGAAAATTGCACCAAAATTACGAAAACTGCCAAAGAAGGTGCCTAATGTTGATGATTTGTGGATTATACCAGCTTTTCGGTGATTATTTTTGAAACTGTAGATGGTGAAAAATTAAAGGAATTTGCTTGTTTAAGGGAGCTAAAACGGTTGGCGGTGAGCAGAGAATGATTGGCAATATTGTTGAAGACTTGACCACCTGGTGAGATTATTGGTTATGAAAATCATAGTGGAAAAGACTTACCTTTCAAAAGAAAAATGAGCCATTGCGCGTTAAAAGTGGTGCAGGAAATACGCCGACGGAAAATTTTGAGGGTGCGATTTATAAAAATGTGATTGAACATATTTTGTACGATCAATTTTACCAAAAATCCAAAGATTTTGTTATTTTTAATTGAATGCTTTATAAAGATTATGAAATGCCTAAAAGTTCTTTTTATAAAAATATTCGAAAAAGCAAATTTGCTGCATCAAATTACCGAAAATGCCCGAGAAAATTGCCACGTCCAAGATAACGCTTGATTTTTAAAATGAATTTGGTAAAATGGTTTGGGTATTGGGATGTCGCCATGGTAAGGCACTCAGGTTTTGGTCCTGGCATCTCGGGGGTTCGAATCCTCCATCCCAGCCAAGATAAGATGTTTATTATAAACAATTTATCTTGGCTTTGTTTGTTTTGAATTTATAAAAATCAAAGTCTTTCGAAAAGCGATTTTGAATCAATTTCCTTTTTGGTGATCTTACCGGGAATCGAACCCGGATTGCCAGGATGAAAACCTGGTGTCCCAACTGTTAGACGATACAGACCATTGAGCTGAGCTTTTGAGTGATAAGCGGCAAACTTCAGTCACTATTATAACAAACCAAAAATAATGCAACCCTCTTTTTAATAAAAATAAAAGTAATGGAGAAGTATGGAAAAATATTTACAAACGAACAAAGATTTTTGCTACGATCGCCCAGCAAAGCGACAGCCCTGAAATGAGTCGAAAAACTATCAACGCGGAATTAATGGTCACGATTAAACTTTTTCGCACGGTTCATACGAGGAACATGCTGCAGTAAAAAGCAGTTCGCGAAATTAGCGAAAAAGCTTAGCCGCAAGTTGCTATTTTGCAAGATTTGCAGGGTCCAAAGATCTCGTCTCGGAGATATCGTAGATAATCGTTTTCGATGTTGTTGAAGGTGATGAATTGGTTCTTGACTATGCAATTCAGCACGATGGATCAGCGAATTTACCAGTTCAATATATTTAGCTGAAAAAGTTAAAATTGGTGAACCTGTCTAGTCTTTTGATGGTAAGGTTCGAACAGAAGTTATTGATATTCCTTCAAACACTGCAATCAAGTTGCAGAGTTTTGAACAAAGGAACTTTGATGAGCCGCCAGTTCCAAAACCTACCAGATACAGATTTTGCGGAGATGTTATTACCGAAAAGATATGCGAGATCTTGAATTTCTGGAGCAACCTCAAGATATCGATTATGTAGCAAAGTGAGTTTTGGCAAATGCTGAAGATATTGAAATGTTCGCCAACGCTTGCTAGCCACAGTGAAGCTCAAGTTATTGCGAAAATCGAAACTAGCTGTATCAGACGAAGAACTGCAGATCGTTTGCTGCTGATGGTGTGATGATTGCTCGCGGTGAGATGTGGCTTACGAAGTTGCTCCAGAGTTGTGCCAATCATTCAACGAAAAGTCTAGCGCTTTTGTCGTAGCATGGTAAGATTTCAATTGTCGCAAACTCAAACTATGGGTTCAATGGTTGATAATCCACAACCTTCACGCGCTGAAGTATCGGATGCTGCTAATGCAGTAATCCAAGGGCGCAGACGTTGTGATGCTTTCCAGACGAATCTGCAACTGGTAAATATCCAGAAGAAACCGTAAAAGCAATGCGTGATGTGATTATGTATACACAAGAACATGCGCAGTTTCTCCAATTGATGATATTGGTAGAGCGTGGTGAAGATGAAGCTTTTTAAATGCTATCTCACTTGCTGCCGTTGAACTTGCTGAACAAATTGATGCTGATGCTTTGATCGTTGAAAAACTAAATCTGGGCTAAAACTGCTGCAAACTGTTGCCGCAAATCGCCCAGCACTTCCAATTTATGCTGTAACAAAGTTCAGCCGTGTTGCTCAACAATTAGGCTTAAACTATGCAACTAGAAGTTTCATTCGTCCAGACGAGAGTTTGCTGGTCTTGAATTGGCAAAAGAACTTAAAGCTAATGGAACATTTGGCTCAAAAGAAAATATTACGGTTGTTATTGTCTCTGGACGTCAACCTGGTTTGAGTGGAACAGACACTATCCGTGTTCGAACGGTTTAATATAAGACATACATCTTAATAGAATTGTTCTAAAATATAAAAATAGCCCTTCAATTTGAGTGCTATTTTTAATTACCTGAAATTATTGTTCCAAGATTTTTAGCAATTGCGTCTTGAGCATTTTCCAAACTTGTAATTATGGATTTTTACCCAAGTTTTTGCAAAATTTTAGATGCTTGGATTTTTGGTAACATAGATCCAGCTCCAAACTGGCCTTCGTTGATGTATTTTCTGCTTCACTGGAGAAATATATTTAGAATTGTTGATTTTCTTTTCCGAAGTTAATCAGTACGTTATCTACTGCTGTTAAATTAAAAGAATGTCGGCGTTAATTTTTCTGCAATAATCCAGCAGCAGTCTTTATCAATCACAGCATCAACTCCTCTAAGACCCGTTACCAGTTGGAAAACAACTGGGATTCCACCGCCACCGGCAGTTCTACTAATCGCTCCAGTTTTCATTAAATCAGTAATTGTTTCACTCTCAAGAATATGAATTGGTTTAGGTGATGGAACAACTCTTCTCCATCCACGCCCAGAATCTTCTTTACAACATAACCTTTTTCATGCGCAACTTTGAGCTTCCTTCTTCGAATAAAATGGTCCAATAGGTTTTGTTGGATTTTGAAAAAGCTTGATCTCTTTCGAAACTTCAACTGTGGTAATAACTGTCACGGCGTGAAATTCCATTTTTCGGAAAGTTCTTCTTGAAGTGCTTTCGGATCCAGTAGCCAATCATTCCTTGTCATTCCAACACTTACGTGAAGGGGCATTGCTGGGGTTGATGGCGAATTTCCAGCCTCTTCGTGGAGAACTAAATTACCAACTTGTGGACCATTCCTGTGTACAATAACCAACTCATGACCATCTTTTAATCAGGGGAATTAACTTTTGGACAGTTTCTTTAGCGACTTCTTTTCTTGGATTTGAGCAGATTAGCTCACCCATTTTGTAATGCAGCCCGCTTATCGGGCAACAACAATTTTTGACATATTTATCCTTTTATTTTCAATCACTTATTCTTGAATTATAGCATAAACTTTTATAAAATGTCAATACTGTGTTGAATATAAAAATGAGCATCTTATGAAGTATGCTCATTATATAATTCTATGGTCGCGTGAAAGGACTGAACCTTCGACCTCACGGTCCCAAACCGCGCGCGCTAGCTAACTGCGCCTACACCCCGAGATTCACTCGAAATATACAACCATTATAGCGTATATTCTTTGAAAAATCAAGATACTATTTTGAGTCTCGCCACTCGTCTATTTTTAGCATGATGACCACTCAATAGAACTTCGGGAACCTTTCATGCCTCTAAAATTTTGACTGGGCGTATGAAATTGAGGAAACTCCAAATTATCACCGTCGGACCAACTTTCGATTTCGGCTGATTTTTCCGCCACCAAAGTGCACGCCGGGAATCAGGCGGACTATACTATCGATTATTGCCACTGCAGGATTTCACCACCAGTTCCAAACAAATTTACCAATACTGTATCATCAACAATTTTGAAAATTCGTGAATCAAACCCTTCATATCGTCCACATAAAATAATTAAATCTTTCACCAGAATTAGCTTTTCTTGGGCTTTTTCTTGATTCCAGACATTCTCACTTGGAGTCATTGCGATAATTTTTGCATTTGGTGAATTATTTTTGCAAACTCGACTGCTTCAAAAGAGGCTCTGCTCAAGAGCATTCCGTCTCCGCCACCATATGGAATATCATCAACTTGTTTTCGAGGGCCAATTCAAAGTTTCGAAAGATTGATGATTTCTGAGAAGAAACCACTCCTGCGCTTTCCATATCATGGCGTTATTTGGGACTGGTTCAAAACATTTCAGGGGAGAGTGATAACTTGAATTTTTCATTACTATATTTTAGCATGTTGTGCATGGGGAACTAAAAATCCAGCCACAGTATATCAGCTGGATTTTTAACAAAACTATCAAGCTCTCAAAACTTTCTCTAGTTTGCTCGCATAGAGCTTTGACTTTTGTGTTCGCAGTTCTTTCGGAAACTTGAAACTCCACCTTACAAGTTTCAAATTGAACTGTTTATATTATAACGCAATATCGTCTGGTTCTGCAAGCTCTTCTCTTGTCTGATCTGCGAAAGTGCTTTGTGTTTCCACAGCTTCATCTGTTGTGTTTTCACAGCTTCTCTTCACTATCGCTTCGTGATTTTAGATTGTAGTGAGCATTATAGAGCTAATGCGCGGAGAAGGGCTCTGGGCCTATACTTGTGCCGGTTGCGCCTCGACGACCGATAATTCTGCCCAGATCTTCTTTGTTACGCTGAGAGTTTAGTAGAAAACACCTTTTCGTCCGATTGTTCGTTCCAACTTTAACGTCTTCAGGATTTTCAACTAAATTTTTAACGATATACTCAACGAAACTGTTGAGGTCAATTGTCCATTATCAGATACTCCTTTTATTCATAGTTTATGACTGAGTGTATCATTTTTCTTGTGATTTTTCAACATTCAATATAAATGAAGATTGCCGTAAAAATAGTCATTAATATTATATAGAGTATAAATGCTCTTTCTGAAAGAACGCTAATTTCGATGAGTTTTCGAAATAGGATGGCGGTTGTAACAAATGCACCAATCGACCAGGTTAGTAGTAAACTCTGCCACAAATATTACCAGAGGTGGCCAGGCGCGATTATCGCTGATAGCATTCCAATCGGCTGAGAAGATAGTAGTGAAACGGTTGAAGGATTTCTGCGCAGATCCAACCATTTGCTGCAACGTCATTGCAATGAAGATTACAGAAAATACAAACATTAGGAAGGCGCTGAAACCAAAAGCCGTTAGGAGTGATTTTTAATAAAGCCCTTGCCTCAACCGGGCGAATGTTTTCGAAAGTTAATACGAAAGGCGGGAGACCCTCAACACGAATTGATCGATAAGTGTAACTTGAATAAGGATGAATGCAGAAAGACTGAGGTGAGTTTTATCCGAAAGAAGGGCGCTCAAAAGTACAAATTATCGACTAGAGATCGATCGAGTAAATTGTTTTGATAAAGAAGATTGCGCAATTCGCGATATTGTTCACAACTCGACGCCCCTTCGAGAGAGAATTTCTGGCAAATCGTTAAAGCTGGGCGAAATTTAGAAGAACTAGGTTAGCCTGTTGACGAGTTTGCGGGGTCTCCTTCAGCCATTACAATCGAACAGTCAGCTCACGCGGGCTAGTTCATCCATTCACGCCATCGCCAGTCATTGCGGTTGGCTACGACCAGCTGAGTGTTTGAATGATTGATTTCTTTGATGCTGAGTGAAACTCGACCGAAAGATTGCGGTTTTCGGCAATTTTAGCCAGCATCTTTTAACTGGAGCGAGTCAATGTAGCTTTCAAAAATTTTACAAAACCGGCTAGCTGGCAATATACGAAACAGTGATAGGGTTGTCACGATATGGTGCAGATCAATTTTTCTGCCAGAGCGGAGTGTTCTAGACGTTTCACGCGCTACACGGAGTAGATCGGTACTTTCGATTAAAGGCTAGTTTTGAGATTTTCTCAGGCATCCTTGATGTTTTATTATCAATTTCATGAAAACGCCATAAGCTACTAACACGAGAGCCTCTTTTTAATGCTTCGTTTGCTTGTTTTGCAAAGTTTCATCAAAAAGCATTTTCGGGTGCACCTAAAAATAACGTTTCCAACACCTTCAGCGATCTGCATTGGACCCCCACTTTCGATCAAGCTCGAGAAGATTATATTCGTTGCTTTTAGGATGGTTGTATTCTTTGGAAAAATGTTTATGAGTGCCTGCACGCGGTTGGGTTATTGTCTTCGCTATCTATTATAAGTTGTGAGTAGTATCGCCGATTTTCGTGCTACTGGAAAACTGTTAGAGGATGAATTGATCTCGACTTTCATTTTGCTTCTCTCAGTGATTGTGCCAGTTTCCGTATCAAGACAAAGTGTATCAACGCGCGCAAGTGTTTCTACTGAGACACATTTCTTCGAACAAGAACCTTTCGAAGACCAAGTTTACTAACCGCTGTTAAAAGAGATGTTAGCATCGTGAGTAGGGCGATTCCTTTCCGGTAAAGCATTCCAAAGAAGTGGAGTTGATGTGCTAAATTACAGCGGTGGTAGGGAGGAGTTCCCAATTAAAGAGAGCTTCAAAGAATAAAAGCCAAACCAAAGGGTACATGATTATTTTACTGCGAAGCCTGCAATTCTATCATCAAGTGAATTTAGAATTCTTGAATTAATTGGTTTGTGAGTTTTAGCCCCAGCCATCCAGTTTTGAGGCGTGAAGTATCAGCACACAACGCTGGGGAAACCTGCCACGCTATAGCACGGCACAATTACTTGCACAAAAAGCTTTCCCTGAGTAAAAATTGCACATTTTCTTTGAGAACAAAGGTCGCTTTCGCCGGTGAGCGTGCTTCGTGTAGCCCTCGCTAACACCTTTTAAGACTAATGCATCTGATGGAACTTAAGCTCCCCAGCGGAAAGTTTAAGCATATCATCCATTACAATCTCTTCTGGTGTAATTTCTGCTCGCGAGAAGAGCGCCGGAATTACGGTGATCTTTCACTTAGAAGATTAAGCTTGTCGATCATAGCACGAATTTCGGTGGCAATTCCAGATATTGCGTATAGTTACCAATCAAAGAAAATCAGGAGTTACTCCAGGCGCATACCAACGCTAGAAAGTGTCGCACTGCAAAATTTAAAAAGTTAAAAGTGCGAAAATATTTCTTTTAGCAATTTCTCAAAAGCTATTGCATATGCGCAATTTAAATCGTTCACTGCAAGCCTTGTGAAATTCCTCTCGAACTTCTACTGCGGGTTAATCCATTTGAGTTTTATCATTATCCATATAAATTCTGTTATAACATATTTATTTTACGAAAGATGGCCCTTACGACTATATGGACCGAAAGTTGCATGACATTAACCAATTAATTAAGTACACCAATAATGATGAAATTGAGTTTCTTTTAACTCGGCCACGGCCAGAATTTGGTGATTTTGGCAACCAAATATTTGCATGATGCAACACTTGCAGGAAAACTTCTCATCTGACAAAGCGAAATCGCTGAGGAATTATGCAAAGGAGCTTTCGAAAAATGAAATTTTTGAAAAGGTTGAAATTTGCTGGGCCAGGCTTTTGAGTTGCGAGTTTTCGCAAAGGAAAGTCTTGAAAAATATAGTCCAGGAATTTACGAGTAGATTTGAAGTCTCGCAATGAAAGGTGAAGGAAAACTTGCCCTAATCGATGGGCCAAGTCCAACATGAGCGAAGCACTTACAGTGCTGGCACTATGACCTGGAAACCAAGGTTGGGCAGCTAGTACTTGAATTTTTCTGGGTGGAAAGGATTGTTACGGATAATCATTTGAGGCGATTATGGCACACCTTTTGGAATTTGGGTTGTTGGATCTCGAGAATGTTTTCGAAATGAAGAAAAGCTAGCTAAACGTGGAGTTTATGAGCGGATGTTTATAGTATTAAAAGCTGCAATGAAAAAGAACAAGGTGAAGTGGCGAAATCAGAGCTGAAGAGTGGCTTTGAAGCTGATGGTGACAAAGAAGCTTTCAAATTATTCAAATAAGTTTAATGAAATAGCCCAAACATATTCATGATGTGATGGCGAGGTTGAAGATTTCAACAGATTATGAATCATAGGTGAAGCATTCTTGTGCCAAAAGGTATAGCAGTCCAAAAATTAATTGAAAGCGGCGTTGCAAATTCAAAATGAAGACGGTTCGGTGATTGTTCCACTGGAAGAATATAGGGTTTTGATGCCACTTTTAGCAGAAGAGTAATGGTGCGGCACTTTATGCTAAAAACGACCTTTGCGACAATTTTGATTCCGCGAGGAAGAGTTTTGCGCCTGATAAAGTGGTTTATTCAGTTGGTGCTGAGCACAATTTATATTTTTCGCAAATTTTTGCAATGGCGAAAAACGCGGTATTAAAACCGATTTATATCACCTTTGGTTCGGTGTAATCGACCAGCTCAATGAAGACGGAACGCGTGACGTCTTCACGAAAAGGTGTGGTTTTGATGGAAGAACTCTGATAAAGCCGAAGAACGCGCGCGTGAAATTGTGAAAGCTAGGGCGAGATGTTTCTGAGGAAGATGTTAAGAAAATGTACGCTCGGCGCGATTAAGTTCTCAGATTTTGCCGCAGATGAGGAACAAATATTCTTTTGACTGGGAAAATATTTTTGCCTTAACTGGTTTTTCTGGTCCATCATGTTCAATATTCAGCGGTACGGGTAAATAATATCTTGCGAAAAAGAACAAATTTTCGAAATGGTTGATTTTGAAAATTATAATTTCAAGCTGAAAAGAATATAATTTTGCAATTATTAGCCCTTTCCGGAAGTGGTTAAGATAGCTGCGCGTGACTTAGAGCCACATAAAATTTCGAAATATCTTTATGATTTAGCGCGAAATGAACCGATATTACGAAAAACACGAGTTTGATGCTCCGAGACTGAAAGATCGCAAGATTAACCCCCTTAGTTTCGAAACTTTTTGAAAACGTCGTTTGATTTGCTTTGGAATTGAAGTTCCGGAAATGCGACTTTCGAAAACTCGAGTTAATATGGCTCGAGTTTTTATTTAAAATTAATTTCTTTAAGAATGCTATCACATTTTAAGGCGAGTTCGAAGATTTGAATTTTATTTTACAATAAAATAGTCAGCGATCGCAATTGGACCACCTTTTTCAAGAACCTCAATTTACTTGAAGTCGCGATCGTTAATCCTCAGCTAAAAGTCATTGCTCTTCGGGGCGTGAAGAAATTCGCTTGTGGCGGAGGTTTTTGGGTGAACCAATGCTATAACCTTTAGTTCGGTTGGAAAGTGTTTTTGAGGATTTTATATCAGTCCAGGTAATAGAGACCGTCGGCAATGATGTCGTTTTTGGCCAGATTTTAATAAGATTTTGAATTTGCTCAACAATTTTGCTTTACAATTACATCTTTGCCGAAATTCGCGCAGTTTTGTGCAGTATCATTTTTCATTTGTTGGTGTAATTTCAAGATTTTCATCTTTTAGCCTTTCATTACAACTCCACCAAAATCAAACACTTGATAGCCTTTTGCTTAGATAATCTGTAGCTGTACTCTTGCCACTTCCAGCCATCCTACTAATGCAATAATGGTACAGAATCAGTTTCTTTTTGGTTTAAGTTTTAGAATTTGTTTTATTCATATAATTAGATTATACCATAAAATACAAAATAAATTTAAGCATTTTTCTAAGAATGATTCGATATAATAATAACGTAGCATTGCTACAAAAGGAGGAATTATGAAAAATACCACTAAAATTTATTTGAGTAAACAAGGATTTAAAGAAATTAAAAAGAAAAGTGCAAAGCTTGAACATGAACAAAAATGCTCGAGATGGAGCTTCGTGATGCATGTTAAAGAGGATTTATTAAGGCAAAAATGATATTTTCGTACGAATTGATGCGAATCTGAAGTGAAATTAATGAAAAAGAATTTTCAACTCATAATTCAAAAATTCTACCTAGGAGCAGGAAAAATTAGTTCGAAGGTTTCCTATTGGTTCATTTGTGGGAGCTTTTCGATCATCAACTGGACGAATTATGAAATTGAATTGTTGAAAGTCTAGAAGCTAATCCGCTTATCGGTGAAAATTTCTGCCGAGAGCCCTCTGGGTAAAAGTGTACCACGAACAGTGAACGAAATTATTAGTTGACGGCGAATTCAAAGTATGAATATGACTCTTTGTGATTCGCTAAATTCGAACTTAAAAGGCGTTAGATGCGCCTTTTATTTTTGTTAAAACATGCTATAATTTAGTATGGTTATGTTTTAAAAATGTTTAGCTTGTTTATTAGCGATACTCGTATTATCATTTAAAGTTAGTTATAGTTATCGTTCATGCATTTTTATTAGGGTATTTTATGCTTTTAAAAGGAGGAATACAAATGGAAAATTGGACTAATAATATAGTAATTTTAACATCGGTTTTAATTTTTCAGTCTTTTCGAATTTCGAAAATTGTAGCCTGAAAACGAAGATCAAAGTGTAAATTTGCTAAAAATGGATGTAATTGAGCTGAATAAAAGCTTAAACAGAATGCGTGAAAATATTGATGCTAACCCAACCAATTTTAATGAGAAAGTTTCGGAAAGCTCGAGAGAAATAATTTTCAAAATTCAAAAAATTCAATGGTTAAAACAGATTTCTGAGAGTTCAAAATTGTTGAAGAGTTTCGAAAAGGCTCACAAAGCTCGATGAAACAAATAACCGCGTTGTGAATGTTGCAGATGAGCAAACACTCAAAATGTTTCTTGCAAAATCCAAAACAGCGTGGCGTTTTGGGGAGTTTTATCTTGAGCAAGTTCTTGAAAAACGTTTTACCACCAAATGCTTTCGAAATTCAATATAAATTTAAAAATGGTGAAATTGTTGATGCGGCAATCTTCCTTGATAAACATAAGATTTTACCAGTAGATTCGAAATTTAGTCTTGAGAATTATAATCGAATGATTGAAGCTGAAGGTGATGAGCGAAAAGCTTTTGGCAAAAAGTTCGCGATGATTTGAAAATGCGAATTGATGAAACATCGAAGTATTCGGCCAAATGAAAATACTATGGACTTTGCCTTCATGTTCATTCCCAGCGAAAGTTTATATTATGATGCTTTGACCGGTATAGTTGGCTCGCAGGGGTTCGGAAACACGACTTTAATTGAGTACGCATTTCGTGATAAGTATGTATCGTGGTTAGCCCAACAAGCTTTTGATGGCTTATCTTCAAACTGTTTTACAGGGTTTAAATCACTCAAAACTGAAGAGCAAAGTAAAGAGATTCAAAAAGCGAGTTGGTCAGCTTGGCGTACATATTTCTGAAATATGAAGACTTAATGCAGCGACTTGAAGATCGCTCGGTACAACCGTTAACCATTTTAATAATGCACACAAAGAGCTTGCGTAAAATTGATAAAGATATAGTCAAGATTTCGTGAAGATAAAAACTGGAGTTGAGCCACAAATGCTTGATAAGCCTCGAATAAAATAATTTAAAAGAGCAACTTTCGAAAGCTGCTCTTTTATTATTATTATTATTCATTCTTCTTTTTCGGTTGTTGAATTAGATGATTTAGTACGAAACCAAGAATTCCACCAATTAATGCTGCACCGATATAGACTCGCAATTGCATAAGGAACATTTTGCTCTTTGCAGTGAATGCTTGAAGAGAAAATGCCACCGCTGGGTTAATTATTGCTGAAGATCCGATTAATGTCGCAAGAGATCCTGCAATTAAAACTGCCAAGTATAGACCACCGCCAACACCAAGCGCTTTTTGCCATATTGCCGTTCTTTTTTATTCGAGGTTATAGTTGCGACAGAGAATGCGAAAATAAATGAGCCAATAAATTCAGCAGTAAGCGCTAGCATTTCTTGTTTTTGGAATAGGGTTTGCAGTAAATAGGGTCGGTTTTTGGCCATATGTTTGCAGAGGTCTTGTGCCGATAAAGGCATTTAAAAGCATAAAAGCAAACCATTGCACCCAAAAACTGAGCCACGATGTAAAAGATAGCTCGAATTGTGTTAATCCGACGAGCGCCCAAGCGCCGACTGTAATCACGGGTTAACATGGGCACCACTAATTCCTCCGGCAATCAGAACGATTGACATAAGGATGAACATTACGCCGAATGGTTGGCCTTGACTAATCAATAACACCAGCTGCAAGCAGGAATGTTCCGATAAATTCAAAGTATTACTGCTGAAATAAAACTTGGTTTTGAGATTTCTTCAAGAGAAAAATACTTTATTTTTCTTACTATTTTTACTATAGCTTTAACTGTTTTTCAACTTTTTGAAACTTCTTTTTGCTACTTTTTATGAGCAACTTTCGAAAAATTTCTTTGAATCGGCTTTTTTGTTGCCATTTTTCCTCCTTAGTTTAAATTATGCTTATATTTTTAACATAAACTTTTCTAAAAAGTCAAAAATTTGATACAATAGGAATATGGCTTTATATGTACGACAAGACGATAATCGCACAGAGCTGCAAGAGAAGATTGCAGCAGAAATTCGCGAAAAACAGATTAAAAATTCGCTCGGTGAAGGGGGCGATACACCAAAAATAAGAAAGAAAAATCCTGATATTGAAGATAGTGCATATCTTGAAGGAACTAAAGAAACAACAGGTTTGGCATTTGTTTGGTTTTTGGTATTTTTGGCGATTTTGATCGCTTTTAGGCCTCTATATCTGCGGGTGGCTTTCACAACGAGTTTAGACTTTTGAAAATCGACAAATTAGTACAATTGTGGTATAATGATATCAGTTATGGAACAAATTCAACAGATTAGGGAAGAGCTTTTAGCGGAGCTTAAAACGCTTGAAAATCCAAGTGATATTTTAAAATCGCCAAAAATTAAGGAACTTATAAGATTATCCCAACTTTACCAAATGAGCAAAAGGGTGAGTTTGGATCAAAAGTTAATGATTTAAAAAATGAGTTCAAGCTGAGTTTCAGAAATTCTGAAGAAAAGAAAATTTCTGAAATTGAAGAAATCGATATTTCTGCCCTTTCGCAGCAAGCTCGCACGAGAAAAATTGCCAAAAACCTCAACTTTTAAGCGCAAAGAATCGGCTCAAAAGCATCCACTTCAAAAAGAACTTGAAAAAGTTATAGACATCTACACTAGAATGGATTTGAAGCAACTCGAATCTCGCCAAATCGATAATGATTGGAATATGTTTGGAGCGTTGAATTTTCCAGAAAATCACCCAGCACGAGATGGCTAGCGATACTTTTCGAACCGAGGAAAAACTTTATTCCGCCAGCACACACCTCAACGATGCAAAACCGCGTTTTAAAACACGGTAAAAACAACTTGAAGAAGAGACAAATTGCGCACGTCTCTTATGGGCGAGTTTTTCGAAATGAAGACTTAGACGCAACTCATGAACATACTTTTTATCAGTGTGAAGGCGTTTTTGTGAGCGAACTGCAAACTTAGCGCAAATGTTAGGTCACACTTCACGCCTTTTTAAAGAATATTATGGTCAAAAATTAGAAATCCGTACACAACCGGGTTATTTTCCATTTACAGAACCTAGCCTTGAGTTTCTAATTGAAAAACCAGAGGCTCGGTGGTAAAAAGGCGAATGGCTTGAAATGCTTGGATGCGGAATGATTCACCCAAATGTTTTAGAATCGGCTGGAATTGATAGCAAAAAATATCGTGGTTTTTGCGTGGGTGGCGGAATTGAACGGTTAGTTATGTTGAAATATGGAATTTCGGATATTCGTTATTTCGAAAGTGCAAAGTTGGAATTTTGAAGGAATTTTTAAATGACTAGCCAAGAATGGAAGAAGAAAATAGATGATGAACGATCTTTAGCTGGTTTAAAGATTGCTATGCTATTTTTGCTGCAGCTATTGTGTTTTTTGCTGGAGTTTCAGCTTTTACGGGAAGAAGATACTCATTGTGAGGTCTTCAGTAAAGGTGAGGAACGTTTTTATTGCGAGATTTTCGAAAAACCTATTGCTAATATAATTAGAAATATTTTTGGATTAAAAAGGAGTTATAAATGATAATTTCAGTAAATTGGCTTAAAAAGTTTGTTCCAGATTTGCCAGAGATTGATGAGCTGAAATTGATTGGCACGGTTAGTTGAGATTGAAAGTATTGAAAATTTAAAACGAAAAATATAAAGATGTAGTTATTGCGCTAATTTCAGCTAAAAAGTTGAAGGTAGCGATCATTTGAATTTGTGCAAAATTGATGACGGCGGTAAGCGTGACGGTGTTGGAAACGTGACGAAAAACGGGTTTGTTCAAGTGGTTTGTGGTGCGCCAAAACGTAAGAGAAGGCCTTTTTGTAGAAGTTTGGTTGCCACCCAAAGCAATCGTTCCAGAAACTTTTGGTGGTGAAAATTTCCAGCTTAGCGCTCGAAAACTAATGGGTCAACATGAGCAATGGTATGATTGCGAGTTTACGTGAACTTGGCTTGGGTGATGAGCATGACGGAATTCTAGAGATTTCGCCAGAAACTTTCGAAAAATGGTCTTCAGGCGGGGACTCTTTTGCGGAGAAATTTGAACTTAACGATTATCTTCTTGAGGTCGAAAACAAAAAGCTAACGCATCGACCTGACTGTTTTGGAATTATTGGATTTGCGTGAAGTTGCTGGTATTTTGGGCAGAAATTTGTTGAACCAGATTTTATAAAGCAGATTTTGGTTTTGAAGTTAATAATGATAAATCGATTGTAATTGATGCCCGGGATTCTGAAATTTGTAAACGCTACACAGCATCTATTTTTGATATTTCTGATATTTTGAAAAATCCAAATTTGACACTTGACTTATCTTTGCGCTCTGGAATGCGACCAATTGATACAATAACTGATTTAGCGAACGAGCTAATGCTTGAAACTGGCTAACCACTTCACACTTTTTGATTTTGACAAGCCAGCTGAAATCAATGGTGGTGAAAATGTTAAAATGACCGTTCGAAAAGCTTCGAAAAATGAAGATGCGAACTTTTGATGGCCGAAAAATTAAAATGAGTCAAAAATGATATCGTAATCGCAACGGGTGAAAACGGTGAAAAATGTTGTGGCTCTTGCAGGTGCAATGGGCGGAAAAATCAACTGAAATTGATGAAAATACGACGCGAATTTTAGTAGAAAGTGCAACTTTTAACCTTTATAATTTACGAAACACTCAAATGCGACACGGAATCGGGAAGTAATTACTGGTTTACAAAAAGGCGTGCCAGAAATGATGTCACGAAAAGTTCTGGATTTATTTGGTGTGCAACTTTTTGGCGCTTGGCGGAAAAATCTTTAAGTGAAATTGCGGATCTCGAAAGGTGATTTTTACTATAATAAATCTGAAATTTCAGTTTGAAAGATAAAATTAATCAAATTTTGGGAACAAATTTTTCTAGTGAAGAGATTCAAAAACTCCTAGGAAAAATGTTGGAATTTTGACTAAAATGATAATTCTGAAACATTCGTAGTTCCATTCTGGCGAAACGATTTGCACATTGAAGAGAGATTTGATTGAAGAAGTTGGTCGATTGGACGGTTATGATAATATTAAATTACAGCTGCCAAAACGAAACATTTAGGGCTGTAAAAGAAAGCGAAAATTGATTTACTCCAATCTGAAATTCGTGAAATTTTAGTAGCAAGCGGCGCAAAACGAAATTTTAACTTATACTTTGTTCATGGCGATCTGCTTAAAAAGCTGGGCAAGATCCAAAAATGCTTATAAAATCGTAAATCAATCTCACCAGGCTGTAATATTATCGCCAAACTTTGACACCAAGTTTGCTCTCCGAAAGTTAACCAGAATATTCGTGCTGGCTTTAGCGAATTCGCTATTTTCGAAATGAATAAAATAACTGAAAAATGCTTGGCTTAAATGAAGAAAATGTTCCGTTTGAACAGAAAAACTAGCCTTTGTTTATATAAAAATAAAGGTGAAAAATGCATTTTCGAGGCTAAAAATTATGCAGATTTTCTATTTAAGAAGCTTGGCTTAAAAAGTTGAATTCGCAAAATTTGATCTTTCGAAATCTGCCACTTTCAACCGAATTTGAAACAAAACGTTCGGCTTTAATTCAGGTTTCAAATTCTGAAGGTAAAAAGATCTTGCGTAATTGGTGAATTCAAGAAAAAGATTCAAAAAGCTTTGAAACTACCAGAATCGACTGCCGGTTTTGAACTTGATTTGGGAATTTTACTTGAAAATACAGAAAGAACAAGTGTTAAAATTAAAGATTTTTCAAAATTCCAATCTGTTGAGCGTGATATTTTCGATAAACGTTGATGAATCACGGCAATTTGCTGAAATTTTTTGATATTTTTAAAGATATTTCGAGCGAATTTAAGGGTATTGAGATTGAAACCTCTGCCAATAGATATATTTAATAACGGCGATGGTACATATTTCGATTCGGTTTAAGATTACACCTTTTCGAAAAACCTTAAATGGTGATGAAATTCGGGAAATTATGCAAAAATCGAAGAAAAAGCCGTAAAAATGGCGGAAAAATAATCTAGGAGGGAAAAATGGCAAATAAGAAAAATTCATTACAAAACTGGAACACCAACTTGGCAAAGATATTCAATTTGGGCGATCTTAATTTTAACGGTCATTTCAACTGTAGCGCTTTACGCTTCTTCATTTTTGCAGACTCAAAGTCACCGGAAGAGCAAAAGAAGTGATCGCAAGTCTTGAAGGAGTACCAAGATTATCAAAAGGTTACAGAGCAAGCTAAGAAGCTGGACAACATTACGACAGTTTTAAGGAATATGAAAAAGTTCCAGTTGCGTTTAATGCTGCGAGTGTGAAGGAGATTTCGAAAAAGATTTAAAAGATGGTGATGGTGAAGAATTTACAGATTCAACAACGAAATTTCAGGCTTTATTACATTGGCTGGAAACCTGATGGTAGTAGTTTTTGACGGAAGCTGAGAACGGTGGATTGAAATCGCCGGTAGTCTTCCATAAAAAGTGGGTGAGAAATGGAATTTGAATTTGAGGGCTGGAGTGAAGGTCTTGAAAGGAATGAAAGCTGGCGGAATTCGCGAATTATCTATTCCTGCGGATAAGGCTATGGCGCTCAGGGCTCGGTAAAATCAGGAAGACTCTCGAAAACTATTGGTCCAAATACGCCTCTGAAATTTATTGTAATGTTAATACCTGAATTTTGAAGAATTCCACGACCGAACCTCGAGGAAATCTAAAATGACCGATTTCGGTTATAATTGGCTCGGGTCCGTCTCGCATTGAGTGCGGCAATTTATGCTGCACGAGATGGTTTGAGCGTGCGAGTTTTCGAAAAAGCGGCTTTTTGGTGGAATTGCAACAACTTCAGATTTAATCGAGAACTATCCAGGGTTTAATGAAGGAATCTCGGACTTGAACTTTCAAAAATGCGAATTCAGGCTGAAAAATTTGGTGCAAGGTTTGATTATGGTGAAGTTTTGAGTTTCGATCTTGGCAATTTTGTAGATTAGATATTGATGGCGAAAAATTTAATTCTAAAACAGTTTTGATTGCAACGGGAAATTCATATAGAATGCTTGGTTTGTCACGAGAAGAAGAATTTTCGGGCGAGGTGTCCACACTTTCAGTCAACTTGTGACGGCCCGTTCTGTGCCGGAAAAGATTTGATTGCGGTCGGCGGCGGTAATTTCTGCGGTAACCGAAGCTTTATTTTTGAGTCGATTTTCAAAAGTCGCTTTTTGGTTAGAGGTGAAATTTCGGCGCAAGGGAAAGGGTAAGAGCGACTTTTTGAAGCAGTTAACCTGGCAAAATTGAGTTATTTTTAAAAACTGAAATTGAGGAATTTCTTTTCGAAAAGACTGATTTTGGTGAAAAATTATTGGTCACTCGCGTAAAACAGCAAACTGAAGAAGGTGAAAAACTTTTGAAATTAAAGTTGATGCGATTTTTGAATTTATTGGCTTGATTCCAAATTTGGTTTTGCAAAAATCGGGTAGTTAAAGTTAACAATTACGGGGAAGTTATTGTAAATAGAAATTTTGGAAACAAATATTCCAAGAATTTATGCTTCTGGTGATATAATTGAAAATGCACAAAGGCAGATTGTGGCAGCATCGACTGGAGCTCAAGCAACAAGAATTTCAGAATTTTTATATAATGAAAAATAGGGTTTTTACCTTATTTTTATTTTTGAAAAAGTGAAAAATATCCTCAAGCGTGATATAATGGAATATAATGAAAAAGTTAGTAATTATTGACGGAAAAAGCGTATTTTTATAGGGGTTACTACGCTATGGGTAATTTAAGTCTTGAAGATGGAACACCGACAGGTGGTGTTTACGGTTTTGCTAGTTTAGCTTTTGAAGTTATTCGAAAATTAAAACCAGATTATGTGTTGTAGCTTGGGATAAAAAGGACTTCAACTGCAAAAGAAGTGCATTTATCCTGAATATAAAGCTGGGCGAAAAAGCACCAGATGATTTTTACGAACAAATTCCACTTTTAGAGGACTTTTTGAAGACTCTAGGATGGCCTCTTTTGAAACTGATGGTTGATGAGGCTGACGATATTTTTGGGGACTCTAGCGGTTCAGGCAAATAATCTTGGAGTTGAAGCGAATTTGATCACTTGACCTTGATATGTTGCAATTGATTGATGAAAAATACTAAAGTTTTTGCAATGAAGGCGGATTTTTGGATATCGAAGAATTTGATTCTCGAGTATTTCCGAGAACAAATATGGCTTAAAACAATCTCACCTTTTTAGACTTAAAAAGCACTCTCAAGGTGATTCTGAGCGACAATATTCCAGGTGTGCCAGGGGTGGCCCCAAAACCGCTAGCAACTTTTGCAAGAGTTTTTACTCTTGAGGAATTTATGAAAAATCTTGAAAATCATCAAACCAGCTTGGCGAAAAACTTGAAGCTGGTAAAGATTCGGCATTTATGAGTAAGAAAATTGCTGAAATTTTTCTTGATGCACCAGTTGAGCTTTAACTTTGAAGATGCTGATATTCGTAATTTTAATTATGAAGAAGTTTTAAAAATGCTCTTTCGAAAGCTTGAATTTAACTCTTTGGTGCGAAAAATTCCAAAAGAGATGAAAACTGGCCTCAGAGGATTTTGAAACAAAAATGAAAACCAAATTGCCTTTTTGAAGAAGGCGTAAAATCTTCTGAGATAAATATTTTTGGCCAGAAATTTCTGTTGAAAAGTTTTTCAAAACCACAAGATTTGGTTTTCTTTTGGATTTTTGATATCAAAAATCAAAATTTAGTTTCGAATTTTGATAATATTGCAGAATTTAATTTTATGGAATTTTTCTGAAAATTTGCTGATTTCTTCCAAAAATACAAAACAGTCTTCTAATGCGAAAAGAAACATTTCATAAAATTTTTAATGCTGGCATCGTTTTTGAGGATTGCGGGGTAAGATTTTATGATATTGAGCAATTGAATTTCTTTGTTGAATGCTTTTATCCGCGATAAAAGTTTTGAGGGAATTTATGCGAGAAAAAGATGAAGATGATTCAAAAGTTCGAATTTCAGCGATGCGGATTATCTTTTTGAGCGTCAACAGCTTGAAGATTTACCAAGAATTCGTGAAATTGTTGAAAAATTAGATTTCCAATGAGTTTTGGTTCTATTTAAAATGGAAAATCTGTGTTGAAATTTCGCTCAGAGATTTTTACTAAGATGAGTGTGGAATTTGCTGGTGAAATTTTAAAGATTGAGAAGGAAATTTCTTTGAAATTGCTGGGGGGAATTTAATGTTGCTAGTCCATTGCAGCTTTCGAAAGTTCTTTTTACGATTTGCCTCACCGACAAAAGCAAAGGTATCAAAAATCAAAAATGGCTTTTCGACAGGGCAGAGCTGATAAATTACGAGAATATAGTCCGATTATTGATAAAATTGAGCAATTTCGTGAATTTTCGAAAATTAAAAAGTACCTTTGTTGATGCTTTACAAAATTAGCGGATGATCGGATTCATAGCAATTTCGCGCAAGATGTAACAACGACGGGGCGGCTTTCTTTCGCGCAATCCTAATTTGCAAAATATATCGATTCTGTTCCGAGCTTGGTCGGCGTATTCGTGAGGGCTTTGTGACGAAAAAGGGAAATCTACTAGTTTCAGCAGATTATTCGCAGTTTGAATTGAGGTTGGCGGCAGTTTTATGAATGACAAGCCCTCTGATTGAGACTTTTTGAGAAAGATCTAGATATTCACGCAAAAACTGCAAGTGAGGTTTTTGGCGTTCCGATTGATGAAGTTTCAAAAGAACAACGGCGTGTTGCGAAAATTATTAATTTTAGTGTTCTTTATGGCGTTGGAGCTCATAATCTTTTCTGGTACGATTGGAGTTGGTTTTATGAGGCGAAAAATATATCGAAGAGTATTTTAATGCGCATAAGCCAATTCAGGAGCTTATGGATGATACATTAAAAAGCTCAGGATGAAGGTTTTGTAGAAACATAGCGAAGGCGACCAATGCCGGATATAAAATCGAGTAATTTTTATGATTCGCGAGATGGCAAAAGCGAGTAGCCCAGAATATGCCAATTCAAGGCACCGAGGCGGATTTAATGAAGCGAGCTATGTTGGCTGTTGATGAAAAATTGTAAAAGCTGGGCTCGGTGAACAAATTTTACAAATTCACGATTCGATTTTGGTGGAAGTTCCAGCCGAAAATGCTGAAAATGTGGCAGAAATTTTAAAGGAGAAATGGAGAACATAGCTCTAGAATTAAAATGTTAAATTAAAAGGTTGAAGTTTCATTGGTAGGGATTGGTTAAATATGTAATAAATATGTATTGTAAGATAGATTTTTACGATGCAGTCTTGACTTTTAAAAACGCTTTTGTTTATAATTATTTTAGGAAATATTTTTAAGGTGGAGGGACTTAGATAATGAAACATGAAAATATTATTTGTGTAGTTTTTAGCCATTGCTGTTTTGAGCAGGGCTAAAAGAGGCAAGTAATTAAAATAAAATGATATTGCTGCAATGAAAACCCTGTTGTTCGGTTTTGTGATGATATTATTAATAGATATAATAGCCTTGAAGAAAAATAGATGAATATGATAAAAACGCAAAAGCTTTAGGTGATGAGATCGCGAAGAAAGCGGGTAATGAGAAAGGACACTAATTGTGTGGCGATAAAGCTCTTTATTGAAAACAATAAGTAGAGAAGGTTTTTAAAAGACCAAAGCTATGGTTGATAAAATCAAAACTGAGCTTGAAAATTAGAGGTATCAGGTATATAGACTATATGAAACCTTCAGATTTAAAAAGATTAATGTAAGAGAGGTTTTATTAACTTATGAATAAGATATACTATACGTAATTTTAGCATTTTCTATTTTTAGTATTGTGTTATCTTCAAAAAGATACATATGCGCAGATTATGTCCCACAACCGGTAAAAGATCGTCTCTGATTCTGTCAAGGTGGATAATAGATGAAGATCAATAAGATTCTACTACGCCGAAATATTTTGATACATATTAAGGTAATAATGCGTCACTCACTGGCAACTGATTTCTCAGATCCAGATGGTAGAGATCTTGTTAGTTCTATTTATAAGAAAGAGAAATCTTCGAAATTAGTAAAAGCAATAGGAGTTTTTACCTTAGTATTGCTGCAAGGGCTAATGTCGAAGCGGTTGAAGCTCCAGCCGCAAATGTCAGAATTCAAAGCGGACAATTAGATGCTGATAAACTTGAAGTAAGCGGGCCTGTTAGCTTTGGCAGTATGGGACAAGGTGCTTCTTTCGATTTTCAATTAAATGCCTGCCAGACAGACTGTATTGCTCCGCCTACTAAAATAACTATTAAAGAGTCTGAAATAGATAAACTTTCAGATGGATCCTCGATACAATTTAATGTCTGCGTGTTGGAATATCTGGTGGGGGAAACTACAAATCGAAGTAAAGACCATGAAGGTAAACCTGACATTGTTATGATCATAAAGTTACTATAAAATTAAAGTTCAGTTAAATTTAATGTCGAAGTGATACTAAAGCTGCAGTTTTAAATTCCAGCCAGAGAAATAAAACTCAGATGATTCAATATTTAAAGGTACGGTCGCCTAATCCTCAAACCGCTGAAGTTGGAAAATGGGTTTTAGACACAAAGTTATAGGTAAGGATTTTAACAAAAATAGTAAGCAACTGTAGTGGTTATTATCGGACTATTAGGGAATGATGGATCTGGCGAATATTTAGTAACAACAACTATAATTTTAGATGGAATAAAGACTGTCGAATAGTAGGCCCACAACAATTAATCAAGGTAATATTTGGGATACGATCAATGCAGTAGGCACCGATAGGAAATCTTTAGGTAACCAGAGATATGGCCGGAAAGACGATATGTCTGAAATGTCATATGGAGTTTCGGCTGGTGATATGGATAATGTTAATAGACATACCAAACTACTAACGAGGCTTGTGTCTGCGTTCCCACGATTTTAAAACAACCCTTGCGTTAAAATTGATAAAATTCGAAAACTGCTCTGGCGGTGATGTAGATATTCCTTACCACCGGCAAGGTGCCAAACGATCCCAATGATGGTAGAGGAACGGATCAGTGGGCGGGACCACAACCTCATCGATAAATATAAAATTACAACTTGGCGCGTCCCTTCAGATAAAGAAGGTTTCGGCAAACCCATAACAATAAGAGAGATAATAAAAAATAGCGATACCTGTTCGCCAGCTAATTTCTATTATCAAGACTACCAAGGAATTGAAAAATGTCGCGTTGTTAAAGAAGGGCTGGGAAATTAACTAAAGATACTGAGTTTCAGACTTTATACCTTCAATACAGTTAGGTGCGGAGGCTGGAACCCGTTATTGTGTAGCACTCTATCTCTCCCTACGAGATGAATTCTAAACAGGATCAGGCTGAGCAAGCCAAGCAAGAAAGAGAAAATTTAGACTGGCGGCATAGTGCGCCAATATGTATTAAACTAGTTAAAAAGCCAAAAGTTCAATTTTGGGGAATGGTGATTATTCAGATCGGGGATTCGAACGAGCTTATCCCCCAACTAAAACATGGAGTTCTCGGTTCTGGGTTGAATATGAAGCCTTCTGGTATGAAAATTAAAGATTTTCGAACTGAATCTTCGCAAAGTACGCAAAAGTTAGCAATTGAAGATTATTCTTCAAAAGTAGTTTTTGGCCAAGGGGATCAAGTATTAACTCATTAATTTCAAACATTTTTCAAAAATTTCCAAAAAGAATTTCAAGATGTGAACACTAAAGTTGAAGTCTATGGCGATGCGAACAAACAACTCGGTTCAATTTCGGCTGATAAGCAAACTCGAGTGATCTATGGTAAAAAATATTCGAATTTCTAGAGATATTGTAAATGCTGATAGAGCTGTAATTAGTGATTCGGATTTTCGCCAGATTATAATTATTGCCGATGGTGATATCACCATCGATCAGGAGTGAAAAGGGTTGATGCTTGCTGATAGCTCGAGGTGTAATAAATACTTGTGCGGTTAATGTGCCCAGAATGTAAATGACGTTAATATGAATAATTGTGACAATCAGTTGCATATTCGTGGTGGAACTGTTTCGAGAAATCTAAGATTATGGCGAACTGCTGGTTCTGATGGAACGATAAAAGATTCACATTAAATCCAGCCGAGATTTTTAATCAATCGGCAGATACTCTATTTATGGGCTCAGGCTCAATCTGGTAGTGAAGGCAAAATCGTTACAACTTATACTAAAGAACTTCCAGTGAGGTATTAAATATGGCGAATAAAGACTTTAAAAAGGCGGAGTTTCAATTTTCATTGTTATTATGGCTGCTATTTTGGTCTCAATTATGTCTGCGAGTTTTTGAGGATTATGTTTCGAGATCAAGAGCAGGCAAGTAAATTAGACCTTTCTGCAAAAGTGCTTAGTGATAGCGCGCTGGGGTTGAAGATGCTAAAAAGGTTTTTGTGAATTTATAAAGGTGCTTGTAGTACTGATGCTGGCACTAAAGTTTTCGAAGGTAAAACATAGACCGTAGTAAAATGGCAAAGGCGATTTTATCTGATAGCTGTTGCGTTTCGGCTACCGCTGGAATTGGTGCTGAAGATGGTGAAACTATGGTGCAGACTACAACAGGTGTTGGCGGGAGGCGTTGACTCGAGATTTAGACTGCCTCACACTTGTGTTAAAAATTAAAACAGATACTTGATTTTTAGGCCACAAGTAATGAGGAACACCTTCGGTTGTTAGCTTAAAGGTACTTTCAGCTCAATCAGATTCGTATTAGGTGGCATACCTAAACAAATAATATAGCAAATGGTTCGAAAATATCATTAGATTCGATAAACATCCGAATACCGACCCAATTTAATAAAGGACTGGCAAGTTCAAAATAGACCCGCCATATTAAAACCCAACTATACGGTTAGTGTCTCCAAGATATAATGAAAAATTCATCAACCGCGGCGGATACGCCTCATCCAGATGATGGAATGGTGCGAGGAAACGTCATGTTTTATCCTGCTTCGCTTGGACTCGAGTTGTGAAGAAGTTCGAAATCACCAACTATTCGTCGAGATGAGAATTCTTGCAAATCGACAAACGACTATACTTTTACTAAATGTTCAGACAACAATCTCGCTGGTTCAAACATCTATGCTTGTGAAATGGTAGTAAAATATTGGACGAAATGCTTTCTCGCTAACGATGTTTTCGTATGCTCGATTAACGCCTTTATTGAATAATGCGGAATTCAAAGTTGAGCTGGCGAATAATGGCGCTATTGTAGATCTTAAGGTGTTCCAGCCAAAAGTAGATTCAACTGGTCGGGCAACAAGCAATTTAGGAGAGTTGAGAGTCGAATCTGGATTTTATGATAGTAATTTTCCAGTTCCTCGATTTTCTGCTCAAACTGGAAGGATGAGCCAATCTGTAAAGATTTCTCAACAACTAAAACTTTAAAAATGCGGATTGACCTGCAATATATTACAAAATAGCCTTTGGAAAGGCTATTTTATTAAGGATTTTTAAATTATTTTTGCGTATTCTATTGTCTCGCTCCTGCGAATTGCGTTAACTTTAATTACACCTGGATATTGCATCGTGCTTTCTCGATTTTATCTCGTACGTCCGTCGCCATTTTTATGGCAGAAAGATCAGTCTCACAGGACTCTCCAGATTAATCTATTACACGAATTTTCTCTCGCCCAGCAGAAATCGCATAAGCTTTGTTACACCTTTAAAGCTGGTTGCGACATTTTCGAGTTCGCGCATTCTTTCAACGAAATTTTCGGCGGAAGCGTTTCGTTCCTGGACGAGATGCACCTATTGCATCAGTAATTTTTACGATAATCGCTCAACCGTTAGTGGCTTTCAACGTCTTCGTGATGAGCGGCGATTGCGTTTACGACTCGGGAATCCATTCCGTATTTTTCTCTTCTGCAAGCTCAGCACCAATTTGGGCGTGTTTCCCTTCAATTTTATGGGTAACCGCTTTTCCTATATCGTGGAAAAGTGCAGCGGTTTTGGCAATCTTGACATTTGCACCAATTTCTTCAGACGATTAAGCCGGGCAACATTAGCCATCTCTGCTGACACTGTTTTAAGACGTTTTGGCCGCAGCTTTGTCTCGAAATTTTAATTCACCAAGGAGTCGTAACATTTCATGCGGGCAAACCAGAAACACTCAACTTCGAGCGGCATCCTCGCCAGCACGATTAATTTCTTTATTAATTTCGCGTTCTGCTCTACAACTTCTTCACTCTTGCTGGATTAATCTCGTCCATCTTTCATTAAAAGTTCGAGTGAAAGCCTCGCAGACTTGGCGGCGAACAGGGTCGAAACTTGAAAGAACAACCATTCCTGGAGTGTCATCAACGAGCATATCTACGCCAGTTTCACGCTTTTGCAGGCGCCTGAATATTTTCGATTCTTTCTTTACCGATGATTCAATCATTTCACTCATCATCGGGGAGTTTTATAGCTGTAATCAGTATCGCTCCGCTGTCACTTCACTCGAGAGATCTGCTCCATTGCTGGAAACCAAACAGCTTTGGGCTCTTTCTTCGGCATCTCTCAGCGCGGCATGTAGTTTTGCGACTCAGGTTGACCACACTTGAGCCAGTATCAGTAGCTTTCATAATCGGCTGCCTGAAAGCTTTGCAATCAAGTTTTCTCTTGTTTCTTTGACGAATTTCTTTTTAATTCACTTACTTTGAGTCAACTTCAAGCTCATTGTTTTGGAAGTTTCTCGGTTCGTAAACTCAATCTGATCAAGTTTTCGGTCGAGAGATTCTTCTCGTTCTTGCAAGACGATTTTCAGTCGAATTTCTTTTCTCCGTTCCGACTCACATCTTCGGCAGCCTTTTCAGTAATAAGGCTTTTCATTTGCACGCTCTAAGACTGCAGCTGATCGGCTTCAGCACAATTTTCCTTATCTGAACTATGCATTTGCAGTTTTCACTTTTTGATATGCAAAAGCGCTACCACCGCGAAACAAAACGCCAAGCGAAGCTAAATTATTTCATATTTTTCCTTTCATCAATAGATAGTTAAAAATCAAAAGCAATACAATGCCTAAATCCATTTTATCATAGTAAATTTCAAAATTGCTGAAAAATATAGTAGTATGACGCATCACGTTTATGTCTTTTAACTTGCGGTATGGGAAAGGGCCGCTTGGCGTGCTGAGAAGATTTTAGCTGGAATCGAACGCCTGATTGATACTTTCTTCGCTCGGTCTTTAACAAAACTGCTGCGCCTTTTTCGGCAAATTGATGCTTTAGGTGTGTTTCGAACGCTTCGATTGAAGTTCGAACCGTAGTCTTTGATGTTTCTTCTCGGTTTATTGGTGCTATGCGAACAATACTAAATGATAATTGCATATTTTATTAGTTTTAAAGCAATTTGCTGAGCAATGTTAATTTTATGGTTTCAATTTCACCGGTTTTGCCTCGATTAATCTTGCTGTATACAACTGGTTGGACGCCGAAAATTATTCCACAAAAATTAAGGATGATTTTAAAATTGGCATATTCCATCAAAAGAAGTTAAACCACAAATAAAACAAAAGGAGTTGGTTCTTATGATTTTTGATTACACAACTTGCGCGCAAAACTCTGTTTGATGAATGGGCTGCGAGGATCTTTTTATTCCTACTTTAAGTACTTTTGAAAATTGTTGGAATTTTGAGCGGATTTTGCTTTAATTTTCCACGGATTCTGGCTCTTGGCTCGCTAATTTTAGCTCATCAATACTGCAATTTTAGTTCATTGCGAGCGGAGAACTCTACAGATTGTGAGTTTCATCAAAAGATTTTAAATATTGAAAGCAAGTAGTTATTAGCACATTTTAGGAAAGCTCGAAAATCCAACAAGTGAACAGATTGCCAAAGTTGTTCTTGAAAGTTCTGGTGGAAAAATTTATTGCTGCTAGGGTTTGGGCTTGGAAAAACACGATAGAAAGCCAGGTCTCAGATCTCCGTACCCCTCCAGAAAATATTAACTGCACTTCAAATTCGACAGGGCCTCACTAAAACCGTTTCAGGTTCGGTTTTTAGCTTTATCTATTGTTCGAAATTTTCCAAATTATGAAACGCTTTTAGCCCAATTTTTATGTTGATTTTGAAGATCTTGAGAGAGTGTGCACTGGCATGACCATATCGCTAATTAATAAATCTAAGATTCCGATGAAACCGGTGGAACTGCAAGAGATTGGTCGTTCGGATATACGCCAACATTGAATCGTTTCCTAAAATATCACCAACCAGGTATCAACAATATTTTAATGTCTTCTACTAGAGCAGCACAAAGAGCTGGTCTCGAAGATGATTGAACAATTTAGCGGTCAAGGTAAGCAAAAGCATTGCTCTGCTTGGTGTTGCGATGGTGCTGGAAAGACGACAGTCGTAAATTCTTTTGCGGCACGCTAATGGCAATGAAAACACTCTCCAAATTTAAAAATTTAGACAGGTTGCTTTCTCGACGCTTCGCATCTTTGATTGCGGCAGCACCAGGGCGGGGGTGAAATAGAAAATTTGGTTGAATTATGTTTTGAACGAAGCCTTATGCTGCTATATAATTATTTTGTCTTGATAATGCACAATTATTCTTCGAAGACGGGGTTGGTCCCAGTTGATGTTTCGGAACTTGCTTCTCACCGATAATTAAAGGCGGAGTTTTACGCACGATTTTAACTCATGGATGAGCAGAGATTTTACAGATTTCGGCAAAATCCAGCCTCAGCACAAGCGATCGAATAGGTTACAAGCAAATCCGGCTAATTGCGATGAAACTTTACAGCTATGCAGGATAAGCTTTTTGGAGCTCGAACATCAAAACGGGAGTTTCATATCAATTTCAAGCACTTAAAGTTAGAAGCTTATCGGCTAAGTCAGCTGCATATGATGATTTAGATGACTGGCCGAGCGGTTAGGCTGTTGGAGATGTCTCGCCGGTTTTGCTGAGAATAAGATTGTTGCCAGCTAGCTCGGCTGAAAAAGCCATTGAGCAAACATGAATGTCAAAATTTCGACAGCAAACGTTGATGAAGAAAAGGAACCTTCTGAATCTAGAAAATCTACTATGCACGAATGGCCAAAGGAAAAGGTTGTTTCAGTGGTTGCAAATGCTCAGTCGAGCAAGAACTGGAGGTTCAGAATCAAAATCGACCTCAATTGAACATTCTTATTCTTGGTCCAACCAGGCTAAAAACTGAGCTTGAAAGCGCTTTCGAAGTATACTTATCGGCGAAGATATATTTCGTCTTGACGAAATGCAATGCAACTACACGTTTGCGATTAATTGCGATGGATCACGAGATGTGTTTCAACTGTCAATGATGAAAACCTTTTTCGGTTGTACTTTTAGATGACTGAAAAGCGCACCCGAAGGGCCATGGACGGTAATTCTTTGCAAGCTCGATGAAGGTACTATGTGATGAGAAAACCGGGAAGTCTCGTTTAGGGACTGGATTATTGCTACATCTAACGCCGGAGCAGAAAGATTCAAGAACTATTGGCACGCGTTATGATTCTGCCGAGCGCCGAAGAAGTCATCGTAAATGATTTGATAGCTAGTCGAATTTAGGAATTTGAATTCTGAACCGTTTTGATGAGATTGTTGTTTTTGAGCCATCACAAAAGAAAATCCAGTTGCAGATTATTGATCTTATGGGATTGCAGGAGTAATAAAACCTTGCTGGGCAAAAATCACTTGTTGTTCTGGCTAATGATTGATGCTTGCAGAAGGCCATCCAAAAACCGGGGAGCTCGACCAATAAGAAGGGTGTGCAATTCAGCGTGTTGTAGAGAATACAATTGCATGAAAAATGCTTTCGGTGAAGCTTCAGCCTGGTTCAAATATCGAGATTACACCGGGATATTGTTCGGCAAAGTTAAGATATAAAAGCAAATCGGCGATAATCGCCGATTTTAAATTCATTTTTGAGGTCAGGAGGCCTGAACCCCTCGACACCCTGCTTTTAAGAGGCAGGTGCTCTAAATCCGGCTGAGCTTACTCGGCCCAATATCTCACATTATAGCATATTTAATTATGAAAGAAAACAAAGACTTTTTGATTATCTCTGAATTTGACTGCTTTTAGCATCTCACTCTCTCGGTGCGGCCAAAGAGTGCACAGAATACAGGTAATATTTAAAAATTGGTAACGCTTTCCGAAAAATTTTAAGATAAATTTGGCAGTTTTGGTTGTGAACCGTCCAGACTGAAAGGGTTAATTTCGAACTAACATCTTTTAAAGTAAAAATATCGGCAGTAACTTTTAAAACAAATCCATCACCAGAGCCGATATCTTCTTGGGATTATATCTTCTTTAGGCAAGATTTATTGCCTGCAGCAGATTGAGAAGACCCTGACGGCGTATGGGGCACAGTACGGTGCTCCAAAATAGTTAAAAGAAAAATTGGCAATAATTGTGCCAAGAAATGAATAATATTGAGTAAAAATAATTTGGCACTGGTAGGACTCGAACCTACGGCCATAGGAGGTGGTAGAAACCCTCTTACTCTAATCCATCAGCCACGGGGCGTACTCTAAAATAAATTATAGCAGTAGTCCATGTTTATTTTATAGAAAGCAAAAACCTCCAGATAACGGAGGGCTGTGCTAAAACAAAAGATCAAATGGTGCGGGCGGAGAGAATCGAACCTCATCACTTGCTTGGAAGGCAGGTATATTTAGCCGTTATACGGACGCCTGCATGAAATTATTATAGCAAATAATTTTATAGAGCCAGACTGAAAAATATTCCGAGCCATGGTAATATAGTAATATGAAAATTGAATGATTATGTTGTAAAATCAAGTTTTGGAAGAAGTTGCACATCTCGAGTGGATACGCAGCTCAATCTGCAGCAGGACTGGTGTAGCGAGCACTCAGAGTTTTTCTACAAAGGCAAAGTATTGATTATCGAAATTCGAAAGTTCGTTCATATCAAGATTCGCCAACTTTGGTCAATTAAGAATGGCGCATAAAGATGGAAAATTCTAATCTGTCGCTTTAGATCGAATTCAGTGGCAAGAGAAGAAAAATATGATATTTTCACTCTAATTCAAAATCGGCAAAAATGCGCTTTCAAATAATCAGACTCGATCGGAGCAACAAAATGCAAACGGGTGAAAAATTTAATGGTGTTAGCTCAGTCTGAAATGGCAGGCTTTCATTCTGGTGCGGAAGTCAAACGCAGAGTGTTGTTCGAAGTTTCTCAGCCATCAATTCGGCCGAAATTTCTAACGCTTGATTTTTGATGTGTGGTAAAATTGATAGAGTTGTGGTGATGTAGCTCAGCTGGTTAGAGCGCCTGGTTTCAGGCACTGGAGGCCGTGGGTTCGAACCCATCGCCCGGCCCCAAGTAAATTTGAGCTTGAAGCTCTTTTATTTGACTAAAATTTGATGTGGGTATAGTATTGTAGGCAGATGCCGAGGAAAGAATAAAAATGGCTAAATTAAACCTCACAGAAGTCGGATCGAAAGATGAAATTTGAAGTTTTCTGAGACGCTCTTTGATTGTTTTAGAGCGTACCACCCAAGCTTTTGTAGTAGTCTCGCTGAACAGAAAATGAAAATAACTCTCTTAGAGGTGATTAAAGTTCATTAATCCAGGCTGCCGAAGTTCTGCTTTGAAGAGGACTGTAGAGCGGAAAGTTCTGATGTCGATATTGAACTTCTAACAATCTTCGAAATTTTAAACGGTGAAAACCGAGCGCAGTGTCTTGTACAGTTCAACCTTAAATTACAGGCTATCTTATTAGGAAACTTCTGAAGACAGTATAGACATTTAAGTTTCTGCTGGCCAAATATTGTTCGATCGCGATAAAATATCGCATAGAAAATAGAAGCAATACCTGAATTTAGCTAAAATAACTCTGGATTTTCATGGAGTCTTTTTAATTGGCGAAAACAAAGTCTCAATCTTTGCACCGAGCGAGTTTAATCTTTCAGCAAAATCTTCATAGCCGCGATTAATGTTATAAACATCACGTAAGGTTGAAGTTCCTGTGCAGCAAGCACTGCAATCAAACTGCGACGCTTGGGCGAAGGGGCGCTCGTGCGATAACATCTGCAGGCTTCCGTATTTGTTGGGCCAGAAATATAAACACGATGTGGGTCAACGAGTTCAATTCTTGGCATTTAATTTTGAAAGTTCAGTGAAACAAATTGCATTTCGGTTTTCGTAGCTCCAGTCATGAATCAAAGTCTCGATCTCTTTCGCGACAGCTGCAATTAATCCAAGAAAAGGTACATCCATATTTATACCCAGGGACGCAGAGACATGAATTTTATCTTTCGCGGCATGCAGTTTTGATTTTTAACCTTAATATCAACCAAACGGGTTTACCGCTGTTTTGAAAGATATTCTCGGGCTAATCTCGAATTCTGCACCCATTTGCTTCAAGTGTCGGCTGTTCGGGTTCGTTAAATCTCGATCGGTGCACGTTTGATGGTGATTTCAGAGTTTGTAACCAATGCGACCGCCACGAAAGTTAAAGATTCAATAGGATCTTCAATGGACATACACTCAACATCTTTTTCTAATGTTACATCCAAGTGAATTTCTGTGACGTTGTTGTTCCAATTCCTTCTATTTTAACGCCAAGTTTTCTGGCGAGGAAAACACAAATCTTGCACCATATAATCTTCGGGCCAGAAGATTGAATTGTAATTTCTTGACCAGAAAAGCTGCTGGCACATAATTATACTTTTCGGTTGTTGTGCTCCGCGCTCGGTTGAGCATTGGCTTCTCAACTGGCTTTGTTTGAAACTCTAGTAAAATCAGTTTGTGCTGGTAAACATCGGCACCAAAATACCTCATCCAGAAAGGTGCGGCTCAACTGTGCGTGTTCCTAAATTACACCCACCAGAAAAAGGTATTTCGAAGTCTGAACATTGGTGAAGAAGTGGCAAGCAGCATTACTATGCTGCGTGTGTGTGATTCGATATTCATATTTTTGAAAGACACACACTTTGGTGGTATAATTTCAAGGTCAATATCTTTGTTGAGCCATTTAGTCTTTTACGCCGAGTGAATTTAACTACTCAATGATCCGGTTGACCTCTTCTATTCGGGCTTACATGCGGCGAAGGGTTGTTTTTCCTCTCATTTAAAAGCGATGCGTGCAGCAAAGCAACCGCCGCATTCTTTGAAGTTTTAATTTCTATTTCACCAGAAAGTTCACGACCACCATGAACGCGAAAGTTACTAGTTGAATTTACAGATATAATTTCACTAGAAAGTTCCTCTGATATTCTTTAAAAGTATCAAGAGTTATATTTCGCTTACCGCCTCGATACGGTTAATTGCGCTTTTGACGAAGTGCTAATTTTCAGCGAGTTCCTGCATTGAGTCAAATTTTGATGTAGGCGAGACTTTGAATAAGCTTCCCGATCTTCTCTAGTCAGGCTTTGTTTCTTTCATTCATATCATAAGTATATCACTTATGATATAAGTATTTCAAGTCTATCTATGTCTATATTATTATATTTTGCTCTTTATGTTAATAATTAATAGTAGCGAAGATGAATTTTGTAAAGTTCAAAACTCTCGAAATTTTGAATACATAATATTCTCTATGATATAGTGACGATTTTTCGCTTATGGTTTTTAAAATATTTATTTTAGAGAGTTTTTGACGTTTGATGAAAAGATTTTTGATGCAATTGAGAATGAGGAGAATCGCCAGCGAGAAGGTCTGGAATTAATTCCAAGCGAGAATTATGTTTCTGAGAGGTTTTCGTCTTTCGCCTCTGGCCTCGGGTTTTGACAAATAAATATTCTGGAAGCGATATCCCGGTAAAAGATATTGCGGCGGCTTCAGGAGAATACCGATATCATTGAAAGTTTAGCTATTGAGCGTGCTAAACAAATGCAATGCGATCATGCAAACGTTCAACCGCACAGTGCAAATGCAAACGAAGCAGCTTTTATAATGCTTTGGCTAGAAGTTGGAGATACGGTACCGGTATGGATTTATCTCAAGGCGGTCATTTAACACACGGTTCACCAGTGACTCGGAGCGGTAAGATTTATAATTTTGTAAGGTACGGTTTGACGGAAAAGGGGGATTAATTATAAGCAAATTGAAGAATTAGCTGAAAAATATAAGCCAAAAATTATTCTTGTGGGATTTTCTCGCCTCATCCTGGTGAAATTGATTACGCACGGATTTCTGAAATTGGTAAAAACACGGAGCGATGTTAATGGCTGATGTTGCACATATCGCTCGTTTAATTCGTTGCGGCGTTTCCGAAAAATCCATTTGAATATGGCTACCGTTGTAACAAACTACAACACATAAAACTTTCGCGCGGTCCTCGTGGTGGAAATGATCCTCTCGAATGGTAAGCGTAGGGAATCCGGCTCACCAGAAAAACTCTTGAAAATCTAATACCAACTTTGTAATTGATCGTAGTGTTTTTCCAGGAACGCAAGGTGGGCCCACAAATGCACTCAATCGCGGCAAAAGCGGTCTTCTTTTATGAAGCACTTCAGCCTGAATTTAAAATTTATGCTCAGCAGGCTGTAAAACGCGCATTTTTGGCTTCGGAAGAACTTTCGAAAAGAGGTTCTCAAACTTGTGACTGGAGGCACGAAAAATCATTTAATTTTAATTGATATTTATGCAAGTCTGAATTGATGGAAAAGTCGCCGAACGCGCAAATGGATGCAATTGGTTTAACTTTAAATGCCAATTCGATCCCAAAACGATATCTTTACCTATGTTTACTCTGAGTGGAATTGACTCGGAACGCCGGCTGCAACCTCACGTGGAATGAAAGAAGCCGAGATGGTTTAAAATTGCTGATTGGATGACTCGCAATTAAGCACCGTAGAAGATTCTAAAAACTTGCTCGAAATTAAAAGAAGTTGCAGATTTTGCTAGAAATTTTCCGCTGTCGAGCGATTTTATAGGTAATTTTAGCATTTCTTGGAAAACTAAAAGCTATGACAGTAGTAGGACTCACCATGGGTATGGTCAAGATTTTAGTTCCCGTTCTTAGAATTGCTTTTCTGGGAATTATCGTAGGATTTTAACCTTTGTTTTTAACGATTTCGAAAGCCCCGGTCTGGTTTTGATGGAGGCTCGGCCTATATAATCCGTTTTAATTTCTCTGAAATTTGGCATTACACATCTGTCGATGATGCTCACCCACCTCTTTAGCTATTTTATTGAAAATTTGGAGTTTATTTTGGTCTCGAGTGATTTTTGCATTAAGGAGTATGTCGGTGCATTTTTGAGCTTTAACCATAATCGTGCTGCATGGTAAAAGGCTTTAAGGACAGGAAAATGCATTATTTGTAGCAGAAGTTTTCTGCACTCACCGATGTTGATTAGATATTCGCAAGAAGCCAGACGTATACAACGGTGTTTGGCATGGGCGTTTTCAATCCGTGAGGGCTATGAAGCTTTACAGTATACAGCAGAAAAATAAGAAAATGCAGCACTATCGATATCATTGCTGTTTGTGCTGGAATCTGGACAATAATATCTTTATGGTGCTTTAATTCCAATTTCATTATGGATTTTAGGGCAGTTTATATTTTGAAGAATCAAGCACGTAGCAATAGATTTTCATCTCTTTTAGGCTGTTTAAAATTTCAAAAGCAGAAGAATAAAGTGTGACAGTAGTAATGCTGAAAAATGGTTTTTCTTCACATTTGACTCGGCTGCGGTCTTGTATATACCCCTGGATTCCATTTTGTCTCCGCAAGCTACCTATGTTAAAGCCAAGTTCTGATTCCCTGCACTTGATTTTGCCGACAATACCAACATGGCATCGAATATCTTGATGCTGGCAAACCAACGGTTGGCTATCTTTGATGGCTATAGTTATTCTTCTGATTATCGCAATACATCTCGAAAAGTGGAGGGATGAAAACAATAGTATGGATGATCGGTGCTCAGTGATCTCATGCTTTTATATCGCAAGTTTACCACCATTTAGCCCAATTTTTGCTGCTGATAGATATTTACTTAATGGTGCAGTTTTTATGTCGATATTATTGTGTAATTATTTCATTAAACTTTCGGAAAGTTAGGAAGAGTATTTCGGTTATATTAACTTTTATTGATTATCACATATTTTGGGGTTTTTCAGCTATTATACAAAAGGTATTTCATGGGGGTGGAAATTATCGAAATTCGGCAGGCGATTGAAAAGTTCGAACGAAGCAAAGTGATGCGACACGTTGTTAGCGGATTTTTGTTTTGGTCCAGCGGCGCAACATTCAATAGTAAAAGTAAGGTCTGGTTTTGGCGGCGATCCTCCGATTTCATCTGCTCTGGCGACATGATTCGAGCTCGATTATCGCCACGATTGAGAGCAGTAAAGAAAAATCTTCAGCAACAAAGAGTTTTTCTTTGTGATTACTCGTATAGTGAAGACGTAACAAAGAATCACCAATTTCTGATATAAACTTTGCGAAAGAGATAGATTATAATAACTCTGATTAATGGCAGTCCTATGCTAATTTTGAAAGTTTATTAGTGTAATAGTCTTCACAAAACAGTGTGGTATACCTATTTCATTCAGCACGCAGCTCAGTCTGATAGAGTACCTGCCTGCAAACCAGGCGGGTTGTAGGTTCGAACTCCTGCCGGGTGTACCATACAGATTTTCCTCGCTCTTGGCGAGTTTTTATTTTTATGATATAATTGTTTTATATGACAGCAGCCAATAATCGAAAACCTAAAATTCAAACAAGGTGTTGGACTTTGGTAAACTAACTACTAAGGAAAATTAGAGGAGCTCCCATATAACTGCAAAATATTGAAAGATTTCAGGAGTGCAGTCGAAATTCTCTCGAAAATAAACAATTTGCCAATTTGCCCTTGGCGGCGGAAGTAATCATGATCATAAAGAGTCAAAATTTTGAGGTGGTGATGAAAATAAAGGTTTTGGAAAAGATTTTTGAAAACGATAAAAGTATTGGAGTTCCAGTATAAATCCTGGAGGAAAATTGGCATAATTTTGTTAATTAGCAGTTTCTGAAAGGCCTCAGTGGTTGTGAGGCAATGGCGATGATTCCTGGAATCGTCGGTGCTCTCACCAATCCAAAATGTTACAGAAGTGGCTCAGTGAGATTGCTGATATCTTGAAAAGTGTTGAAGTTTTCGAAATATCAACCGCAAAATAAAGACCTTATTAAAAGTGAATGTGACCCTGCTCACCGTGATAGCGCGTATGGCGTGCTAAAGGAAAAATATTTTTATTGTTTTCGGTGAATTTTGAAATCTCTAAAATCACGGCCAGAAATGCCTGAATACAAGGCCTTGAAGGAGAGTCTTAAAAATATTGGTAAAATGAAGAAAATCTAACAGCAAAAGATGTGAATGAATGCAGTGGTTGAAATTTCGTTCAAGAAAATTACCAGACCCAGGAAGATTTGCAAAATCTCAGGTAGTCAAAGAATGTGATACTTTCTGAAAGAAAAAGCTGGGATAGAGATTTGTGAAAATATCAAATGTACCACTTTTTGAAGCTGGTGAAATTGTAAGACAGTAACTGATGGCTGATTTCGAACAATCAGGACTAAAAAGGTGAGGAGTCTCGGGACGAAAAGTTTATTCAGAAAATGCTCAGTTCTAGTTCATAATATTTCCAGCCAAGTTATAATGCTAGAATTAGCGCAGGCAAGATAGTTCAAGATAGGGCTTTTGAAAATTGGCTTACATTGAACAAGAGCCACTCGAGATTTAATAAAAGAGAAAACGGCATTCAGTTGGGGAATGTCGTTTTTAGAATTTAAAAGAATTATTCTTCAGTTTTCTTCTCTCTTTAGCGTCGAAGTTTCATCTTCTTCCACAATTTTCAGCCAAGAATAGTTCCTTTGCTAGACTTTTCTTTTCCGCATATAGGTCATTCCAGCGAGAACTGTTTAAGGTCTCAGTATTAAGAACCAAATAGGTGCTGCAACAGGAAAAGTATAGCCCAGGCAGGTGTGTTTATCTTAGGTACCGATTTCAGCAACTGCAGCAATTTCGGAAAATAAGTGAGATAACAATTCCAACATACAAGGAATGAAAGTTAGAAGAGATTTCAGCCTTCTTGACCACTCGAGTTCGAAGAGAATATCCATCGGTTATAGACAGTGAATCTCAGGCTTTTTGCGTCGATTCCGCTTTTGAAAATTAGCATATATAAAGAAGAGAACTAATAACAGTACCCTGCAATTGCGGCAACTAGCGCGATAGTTAAGAGCGATAAAATAGATATTCCGTTTAGCTGCAGCAGTCTCACATTATGAGACTATAACCTCTGTATCCGTAAGAATAGTCAGTATTAGGAATTGTAGCACCATCCTTTCTTTGATTAATTTCACACTGATTATATATTATTGAAATTTCAAGATTTTATGCGAGAATAAAACTTATGAGATTTTTAAATGGTGCAGAATCCTCTCGGTGATCGATTATTAAAGAGCGTCAAGCGAAGCAGGTGCGAGCCTCTCGCGGCAAAGCTGGCGAGTTTTTCCGAAATTGGTGATGACTTCAAAAAGTCTTTCCAGTAAACGAAACCTATATGCGACCAGAAAGAAAGTACGGCGAAGATATTTAATTGAGGTTGAGCGACGCAAAAGTTGATATTGAGTTGATGTGAAAGAAGAGATCCAAAAGGCTAATCTTGATGAGAATGTCGCTGCGGCTGTTGCAACGTCCGCTTGAAAATAAAAGCGGTTGGTAGAAGCTTCGAAAAATGAAAACTGCAGCCAACTTTTGGAGGAAATTTCGAAAAGAAAGTGATGTTGATGGTTTCAAGGGTAGCGATTTTGTTCCAGCCACAGCAGCACGCTGGGCCGAAAATCGGCCTTTTGGCGGGCTATACCACTCATTAGAAGATACAAAAGTTGCTATTGCTGGGCAAGGGCAAGTCTCTGGTTGGTGCACCACTTTCGAAAATGTCGGAAAAATCTGATGATGGTTTCAAATCTGACGAATTTAACAGCAAAGAGAAAATTAGATAAAAACACTTTGAGATTCTGATAACGTTGCAGTTCCGGGTTGGACCCACATTATCTCGGAAATAAGCTAAAATCTCCGCGCAGTGGTTGTTGACGCTGGAACAGCAAGCGCGAAGGCGGGAGATTACAGGGTGACGTACCAGATGAGTGCGTCTGCGACAGAGGAAGGATCTGACTATTACACCAACAAAGAGCGTGTAATTGGCCCATTAACGGCTGTCTTTGATCGATAATGTCATTATTGCGTGCAAGAGAAAAGCTGTGACTCAAAAGCACAACAAGATTTGAGTAACAAAACAGACCTCGAAACTGAGGTCTATTTTCATCTTCGAAGCTTGATCGCTCCATCGAGTAAGCGCGTCAGCTGAAATTTTGCAGCTTTTCAGCTTTGCGAAGCAGTCACCAAAAGCAAGTCACCATTGAAGCCAATCCAAGAATTGCAGAAACCGCGTCGGCGCGCCAGTTTGTGCGGCAATTCTACCGGAACATCGAGTTGGGTTGTTTGCGTGGTGGTGTTGGTGGAGCTTGTTCTTTGGAACTTCCACTCTTCGCACTATCACAACTGTCAGTCATCACCAGGAATTGCTGGTGTATCTACACGTCAGCGGTGTTGATTGCGCTCATTCCTGTTGCTGTTGCTCGTGATTTAATTACGACAGTCACTGTCACCAATCTTCAAAAGAGTTGGATCTTTAGTGTTAGACATTATCTGATCTCTCCGCTATCAGTACTTACGAAAGTAATATTTGCTGGAGCGCGATCTGTCACGACAACATCTTTTCAAATCAACATTTTCCACTATTCGGAAACCGTAATCTCGTAGTTAAAATCAGTTCCTGCTTCTGATTGTAGCATTTTTATGATTGCTTACAGTTTTCTTACTAACAGATTTGATTGTTTTTCTTCCTGCTTTAACTTCGAAAGTTTTCTACACAGTCGAATGCACTCCCGCCATCTTTGTAATAACTGTTGAAGAAATTGTGGAACTTACCAGTACCTTTCGATATCAACCGTTAATTTCGGAAACCATTGTTTACGGTCTTTTTCGGATTACAACTTCTTTACCGCTTTCATCTTTTGATGATGTATTTAACGCCGATAATGTTGTGTGATTTGTCGTGTAAGAAGTATTGAATTCGAATCGTGTTCGAGAAATTTGGTTGATTGTGATATTTTTACATACCAACTCAGGGTTTGTTAGGTTTTGGAGTTGGAGCTTTGTTTCAAAAGATTTTTCACAATTTGCATTTGTATTTTCACCATTTTTAGTCATGATTGTTGAGATAATTGTATATTTCTCAGTTGCACCATTTGGAACGGTAATTTCAAATTTAGTGCCATTGTTGATTACTTTTTGAGCTACAACTTCACCTTTAGAATTTTTAACAACATATATTTGTTCCAGTAAATTCTGCATTCTCCTTTACTGAATATTTTGTAACAGCTCAAATAAGTGATTTGCTTTTCAATCTTTTCGAAACAATGTTTAAGCTTTAAAGCGTCAGCATTTGTGGGGCGAGTTTGAGGCCTTTGGAGTACTCGCATAGCACTCGTACGCCAGCAGTGTCATTTTTAACCATTGATCACTTGCTTGAGCTATATTAGTTAAAGTATTTTCTCCACAAACTGGCAAATCTTTTTCAGCTGCAACTGTTGCGTCAAAACGTACGTAAGCATCACCATTTACTTGATATGTACCAATATTGATTCCAGAATTTGAATGATATTGTCGCTAACTCTCAAGCCATTTGGCTTTGAAGTGTTGTAAAGCCTTTGTTGTACCTGCAACATAATTCAAACCTCTTTGGTAGAATATCGCGTGAATCACCAAGCTCTGGAATTCTGCAGAACCCAGACATTTTTAGCGTGAATTTGGAATTGAACTGTGTCGCCACCTTTAGCGCGTTTGGCAGTTTCAACCTGCAAGATTTTCACCATTTGTTTTATTTCCTGAACTGTTTTCGCAAGGTCGATATTAGTCTTGCTGAAGTTGGCTAACTTTGGAGCTTTAACTTTAACGGTTACATAGCCTGCATATTGGAAACATCCAGGAATTCTTCTTCCGTCAAGTTTGAATCATATCCAAGTTTTGCAACCGCATTATTTACGATGCTGTCTGAAGTTTAGCTGGTACCCATTCCGTTGTTTTCTGAAAAAGGGCAGAACCAGCAACATAAGCCAAGTTGAAGCTCATTATCACTTGAGAAAGTTGCTTCATCCCAAACTGCTGTTGGTTTTGTATTTGAAGCCGAAATCTGACCTTGAACAGTCATATTTTGCTGCTGTTGTTGGACGCAGCCTGCTGCCGACGTTTTCGGCAACAAGATTTAAGTTCGAAGCTGCGTTGTTGTGAACGAATGCATTCGAACGTAATATTCTTTTCCCATTTTGGACTTTCTCATATTGTCGGTCCATTTTGCGTCGAACGTCCAACTTCACGAATTCCAACGAAGTCTCGTCACCACCAATAACAGGGTTATTTTGTGATTGAGTCAAATGTAACATAATCCGCTGGCTCAATAGTAATGATGGTCGAGCTGACCCCAGGCCATAACGGCAACTGGAGCGATAACTGGCAGCCAAGATGGAACCAGAGATTACAGAATGGTTTTTAATAAAATGACGAGTTTTTCATTTGGTCCCTCATTTTCTCCTCTTCTATCGTCCACTTATTAGAATTTATTATTAACTCACATCGCACTTCCTGTTTGTCAATATTTTGTTTTCTTCGCTTTTAGCCGAACTGTTAAAACAAAATCGTTATTAAGAAGTATCAATGCAGCTGGGCGGCGGAGAACCGCCCAGCGTGAGTCTCGAAAGACAAAAGTGCAATCGTTACTCGAAAGCTGTTAGTCATCAATCGCACGCTCACACGGAGCTGGTCGCCTGCAAAGCTGGCAGAGCTTGATGAAGTTGTTCCACGGTGCTCTGGTTCGAGCTTTAGGAGCGGACTCGACCCACTAAGCTATCGTACGACGACCATCCGTGGTCACAGACCCATCATTGGTCACCGTTGCAGTGCACCATTGGAATTCGTTATCTTGCCAGCGCCAGACTATTGAGACGCTCGCTAATGCGAGAATCTTGTGCTGGAGAAGCGAAGCTGAGCTTTTGAAGAAGAACTTTGCGACTGGTGCAGCTGGAGTAGAGGTAGCTTTTCAGGCACTTTGCTCCGAGAAGTTTTCTGCGTCGTTGGCTGAGCCATCGTTCCTCGCCTCCGCCGATTGGGGCTTTGGCCTGGTTGGCTGTCCTTACTTTGATCCTTCTTTTCAACCTTGCTTTCGCTTGGTTTTGTCGGGTTTTGTAGGGGAACTTTGATCTGTCGAATCTGGGGATATTGTTATCACAACAGTATTCCCGCAGTAGACCAAAACTCATGTAGCAGTGGTTGTCTTTTGAGTTCTCTGCTCTGCACTCAAATGTAGTGCTGTCCAGAGAGGTTTTGTATGTTTTTACCAACCACTACTTGATTGTTTTTATCCAATCCGGGTGGTATAGTAGTTGCTATATCCTCCCACCGTTTTGGTAGTAACTTTACTGCGTTTTATAAACGCCTTTAACTTGATAGGAAGACCTCCTGGCCTCTCTTTGTTATAGTAAAGTTGTCTCTTTCAGGTTTTCGGATCCATTTCTTTTCATCGAAATTCTGGATCGATAAGTCCAAAAGTCATTGCCTTCTCTTTTTAATGCTGACACATTGTGCGACATGTAATCAATCATTTCATTGGACTGCAGTAGTAGCATCGCTTGAAAGAGAATTCTCTGCAGTATTCGCAATTATCTTATATTGATCGTTCTTCCTTTCAGGATCGGCTTAATTTCGCTTCCCGGAAACCACATACAATCTATAAATCTTAAAATCTTCTTTTGTAAGATCTGATTTTTACAAATGTGCAAGGAGCAGTAGTCATACTCGTTATTTGTAGCATTGGCGCTTTGGTGCCAAAACAAAAGTACAACGCCACTGCACCACACGATGACACTGCCGATAATCCATTCCTGGCCAAATATTTGCCTTAGATCAGCTAGGAATACCTCAAGGTATTCTAGTTCTTCTTTCGGTTTTGAAAGTTGGAGGCTTTTAGCTTCAACATCATTGTACCAGTCTCTATCCACTTTACTACCAGGATCAAATATATGATACTATTTTGTTGAGGACTTTGTGTCGATTTTCTCAAAAGTTAGTGTCTATTTTTCCCACCTTCCTTTCTCGCTTTGATTTATTACATCGGAATAATAATGAACACAGAGGCATCACGATCCATACCTCATAATAACCTGATTTTAAGCTTCATTGACAGATCCGCTGATTATGATATGTCAACTCGCCAGAATTATAGCACATAAAAGCATAAAAAGTCGGGCTAAGCATATAATATATATTAAACAAACGCAAGCGTTTTCAATCCTTTTCGATAAGAGAAAAATCGCCTTTGTTTGCTGCGCGATTTAGTAGGTCACGCACTGGCGGTTCTGCGACTAGGCTTCTCCTTTTGCTCATTCTTTTTAAATCACTTTTTATGATATTCCCCATAGAATATCACAAATTCTTGTTAAAATTGATGGTCTCTTCTCACTCTTCATCAGGGTTGGGGTGTTAAGCAACACGCCAAAACGACCAAAAATCACACCCAAACCCAAAGATACCATTGAGGTAGCATCGAGGAGGACCCCTGTGAAGACAAGAGTTCTAATGAAAAACTCCAGAACTCCGCCAAAATCACAAATTTCTGGATTTTTGAGTCAAGTTTCACAAAACTATTAGTGTTGCGAAAATCAGAATTGAATAAACACCTCCACATTATCAAGAATGCCAGTAACAGCATTCAACATACGCAAAAATAAACAGTATAAAAATTTGCAAGAAGGCTGACTCATCAACCCTCTCTTTCTCATAACATATGGCCCAAGTCCAGTATAGAAATGTACCAGAATACCTATATAATAACATAAAAAGCTTAAAAGTCGGCTGAGTCAGATTTTCGAAAAGAGAAAAGTGCTCCAAACTGAAGTTTCTCGATATAATTTCAACTCGTGGGTGATTAGACACCGAACCCTCAGACCCTCTCGGTGTACGAGATGCTCGAGCCAACTGAGCTAATCACGGACAATCATCACCATTTTAGCAGACTTTTTCGTAAAGTCAACAACTCCTATGGATATTAAAGTTATGTTAGCATTATTTAGATGAATATGTAAAATTGAAAGTGCATACAAAAGAATGGACCTCAAGAAAACCCAATGGGGTTGGCACAGATGAAAATACGTATACATGAGGGTGAAGACTATAATTTTTACGGGACAGAGCAAATACATGATAATTTATAGAAAATTTGGAGTATTTTGTACTGGTTGAAAACCTATTTTATCAGATTGATGGGGAAGTCTGAAGTTGAGAAACATTTACTTTAATTCCAAAGAACAAGGATAATTAGTACTGCCAGCAGAAAAGGGAAGAATATTTTGAAATTTTTGTCAAAATAGGAAGCTCAGGGTTTTCAATTTATGTTTCAGCATGCAAAACGTTCCTTGAAAACTGTTACATCAACATACATTTGATAATTTTAAATTATGATCGGCGAGTGAACTGGCTATTTAATATTATGAATAAATTTTGGTGGAACAACTTCTAAATAGTTTGCTTGATTTTTTGGAAAAACGGTAGAATATTGAAAGTTTTATAATAATTTTTAATGAGAGAAAATATGGAAATCAGAAAAGAGTTCGAAATGTGGCAATTATTGCCCACGTTGACTGACGTGAAAACCACTTAGTGGACGGACTTTAAAGCAGAGCAATACATTCCGTGAAATCAGGGCTGAAATGAGTCAAATACTCCTAATGGACTCTGGAGATCAGAGTCGTAAGCGCGGGATTACTATTACCGCAAAAACAAAACCCTAAATCTTATTATGGGATATAAAATTAATATTATCGATACACCAGGGCACGCAGATTTTTCTCTTGGTGAGGTTGAACGCAATACTAAATATGGCTGACGGTGTTATCTTGGTTGTGATGCTCAAGAAGGACCAGCCTGCCTCAAACGAAATTTAGCTTTCGAAAGCTCTTGAGTCACGAAACCTATTGTAGTTAAATAAAATTGATAAACCTGCGCGTCTGTTGAAGTTAATGATGAAGTATCAGATCTATTCTTAGAGCTAGCAACGAATGACGATCAGCTTCTTTACCCAACTTATTATGCGATTGGACGTGATGGGAAAGCTTGGCCTGAGGTACCAGAAAATCCTGAAGCAGATGCGAATTTTGAGCCGATTTTTGATGTGTGATTATTAACGAAATTCCTGCGCCAAAAGTTGAACTGAAGGTGATTTTCAGCTACTTGTAACTTCTTTTGACTTACGATAATTTCTTAGGAACATGCGATTAAGAATTTCTAGCGGAAAAGTAAAAATCTGGCGAACAAATTGCGTTAATTAAGCGAGATGGCAAGTTAAAAAGGCTAAAATTGATAAACTCTTTGCATACCGTGGTTTGAACCGTGAGGAGATTCAAGAAGCCTGCTGGAGACATCGTGGCGATTACAGGTGTCTCTGAAGCTGAGATTGGTGAAACTTGGCTGATGCAAACAACCTAGAGGCTTTGCTGACAATTGAGGTTGAAAAGCCAACTTTTCGAGATCTTTGCCCAAACACCAGTCCAATGAAAGGTCGAAGGTGAGTTTACAATCACGTCAAATTGGCGATCGACTAAAGAAAGAGCCTCGAAACAAATGTTTCACTACAAGTTGAAGAAAGTGGAATTGGTTTCACGACAGGTCGTGGTGAACCCATCTTCGGTTCTGGATTATTTTACGTCGCGAAGGTTTTGAGTTTGAAGTTGGCCGCCCATGCGCAGCTGCTGATTCAAGAAGATGGTATCGAGAAAGTATTGAAGAAGAATTAATCATTGAGGTTGCGCCAGAATTTGTGGGTGCAGTAAGTCAAGAACGGGAACTCGTCGAGCAGAAATGCGTTCACAAGAGAGTTTGCCAACAGGTGCGACACACTGATTAACGTATATCATCACTACCGCTGAGCCATGATTGGGCTTCGAAACTTAATGCTAACCGCAACAAAAGGTACTATCATCATGAATAGCTTACCTCACGGTTATCGAAGAGATGGGAACAAAATCTTTCTAGTCGAGTGGAGTTTTGATTGCCGGTGGAACTTCAATAACATATGCACTTCAAAGTGTAAATGTGGAGAATTATTTATCGGTCCAGGAACTGAAGTTATGCTGAATGATCGTGGACTAAACAACCGCCAAGAAGATCTTTGAAATTAATGTTGTGAAAGAGAAACACCTTAAATATGCGTTCGAAATCTTCTGATGGTACGGTTCAGTTAACGCCATATACAGATTTAAGCCTTGAGCAATGTATCGATTTTATTGAAGATGATGGTTGTTTGAAGTTACGTACAAAATTTGCGTTTCGAAAAAGCTATCTTGATTCAAAATGAGGTAAAGTGCATAAAGCCAAAGAAGGCTTGATAATTTAATATTATTTTAAAATCGCCTAGGACAGTAGGCGATTTTTATTTTCGAAAGTCTAATTATTTTCGCGACTTGTTCGAACATTTACTGAATATGATTCTTCAGATTGATTTACTGAATAATTTTGAATAAAATAGTTCCTTTCTATAATCATTTTTATTTTGATATTTTTTTGTTTTTTCGTATGATTATGTTTATATAATAACATAATAGCTGAAAACAGTGTTTTTGAAAAAGTTTGAAAAAGTTGAAATTAAACTAACCGTGTGATAAAATAAGAGTAAAATTTGCAAAATAAAAAGGAAAATATGTTTAATAAAAAACAATTAATGACGTTGATGTGCGTGGAAGGTTGGTCCTAGTTCGTACAGATTATAAGTCCCAATTGAATATTCTGAAATTGTGAAAATATTTTGAATGGATTTTAGAATTAAACTGTTTGCCAACACTTAAAACCTTATTGAGCGAGGTGCTTGAAATTATTATTATTTCTTACATGGGTAGACTGAAGGCGGTTGAAGGAATTTCGGATTTGATGAGCTTGAGATTCGCAAATGGGGCTCGAAAATATTCATTACGGCCGGTTTTTAACGGTTAAGAGATCTTTGGAGGGCTGAAGATTTGAATTTTCCGATGAATTTTCATACGACGCCAATTTTTCCACGTACGATATTCAGTTTCCATGAAGGACGCTGATGATGATTATAAAATCGAGATGCTTGAGAATTTTCGCTGAAGGGTGAAATCTAATTCATAGATTTTGTAGTGCGCTATTGCAGTTACGGGAGCGGATTTATTTGTTCAGGATGGTTTTGGTGTTATTCATCGAACATATCAACGAGCGGAATCGCAAAAAATTCTAGGTGTATGGACTATTACTTGAAAAAGAATATTTAACTATTTCTGGCTTTTATAAACCCAAAAGGCCATTTGTTGCAGTTATGGGTGGCGCTAAATTTCAGATAAACCGGCCTTTAATTGAAAAGTTTGTTGAGCGTGGTAAAATTATTGTGGCTGGCGTGATTGCAAATACTTTTTGAAGTATCTAATGTTAGGGTCGGAAAAGTCGAATTGAAGATGGCCAAAAGGAAGTTATCGAACAGATTTTTAGATTGGCGGAGAATAAGGTTGGTTTTTTAAGGCCTTTGAGAATTTATTATTTTACCAAATAGTTGCTGTGGGAAAGAATTTTTGAAAGATGCTGTACGAGTCGAAAACAGTTATCTCTGTTGCTGAAGATGAAGTCAATTTTAGATCTAGGTGAAAAGGCGATTCAAAAGCTTGAGAGTGAAATTTCGAAAGCAAAATGGTCGTTTGGAATGGAACCGTTGGTTGTGTTGAGTTGAGAATTTTGCCGAAGGTCTGTCGAACATGTTTGCAAATTTCTGAAATCTATGAGAGATAATGGTATTAAGTCAATTGTTGGTGGCGGTGATACATCGGCTTTCGTGCTAATTGGTCAATCAAAATCCTAAAATTGTTGATTTCACTAATTTCAACTGGGGGTATGCTGGGCTCTAGAGTTAATGAGGCGAATTTTACCAGGATTTGGAGTTCTGGAAGATAAAGCATAAGAATTTACAAAAATAAATAAATGTTGTAAAATAAGGTTATTATGAACAAAAATAGTTATCGCTAACTGGAAATGAATTTAAATATGCAGGTCAAATTTTCGCATAAATTAGTGAAAAAGTTCAACTTCATCGTGGATGGGTGAAATTATTCTTGCGCCGTCAACTTTACGCTTCAATCTTTAAGTCTGCAAATTAACCATCGTCAATTTAAACTTGCTGCTCAGAATTTTATTGGCGCGACCACGGTGCTTTACTGGTGAGTTTCGATTTCTAACTTGGGTGAATTGTGCAATGCGTTGTTGGACATTCCGAGTAGGGAATATTTTTCACGAAACAGATATGATATTCAAAGGAAAGTTGCAGCAGCTATTAGAATAATATTCGTCCGATCTCTGTATCGGTGAAACTTGACGAACGGAACCGAAGAAACAATCTAGCATTAACGATCAGCTACTAGGTGGACTCGCGAATGTTTTGAGGAAGATATTGTTATTATCGCCTATGAACCAGTTTGGGCGATTGAACTGGAGTAAATGCTAATCCAGATGATATTGGAAAGCTGTAAAATTCAGAAGCTAAATTAAAAAATTTGTATGGGAGCAAAACCGCCGAAGAGATTCGGGTGGTTTATGGTGGAAGTGTTCAACCAGAATTTGGCGTGACAGACTAGTGCTAAAATAAGGTGTTGATGGGCTATTAATTGGCGGTGTGTTGTTGAAAAGTTTGTACAAATTACTCAAAAGGTTTTTGAAACAATAAAATAAAAGGAAAATATGAGAGATATAGATTTTGGAAGAATTAGATAAAGGGTTGGTGTTATCTTGAAAACGGTGTTGTACCAAACAAAAGAGGATAATGAGGCTTTTTCAAAATTGAGAACCAGATTGAGTATTCGTGCGAGCAACAAAAATGGTTTTTGCACGAAAAGCCCTGCAACCAGCCAACCAGCTTCACTATAATAATGAAAAAGCAAATTAAATATTAAAAAGTTAGTGAAAATCCAAAATGAGAAGAAAGTCATCTTGAAAGCCAAAAGTTCGCATTTTGATGATTTTAGTGCACCAGTTCTGCAGAATATCGTCGAGGCAATTTGTGTACACCATTTTGTTAAAAGAAGAAAGTTGCCTTTGAAAGTCCAATCTTGGAAACTTGGGGTGGTGGAAAAGCTAGTTCGAATGGTTAAAAGCTTGAAAATTCACCAATTGAAAAAAAAATGTTTTGAAAATGAAAACTCAAGTTAAAATGAGTTAGAGCTCAGCCTCAGGAAGATGAAATTAAACCTATTTTAGGTCATAAAACTAATACTTGAATCCAGAATTATGTTGGTGTTTATCGGATTGGCGATGATGACAATAAGCTTCTGAGTTTTTATATGGTGAACGTGCAGTTGAAATTCCTGAGCGAAGGTCTCTGGATTGGCTTTTGAACATTTAAAATTAGAAAGAGTCGGAAAAGTAGCCAGAAATTTCTGAGCTTAAAAGCTAGCGACAAGACAATCACGCTTAATAATTTTGAAGAGATCCGAAAGGAAATTGATGATGTAGTTGAATCTGAGGCTTTGAAATTGGAAGTTAAGACCAATCTAAAAAACAGCCAGAATGAAGGTGAAGAAAATGTGAGAAAAATAGAAATTTTCAATATTGATGAGAAGGCTAACGGAAACTGCTGATCAAGAGGAAGTTTCAGGAAAATAATAATTCAGCTTAGTTGATGAATCTGAAAGTCAAAACACTTTTTTTGGAAAATCTGTAAATTGAAAAAGACTGTTAGGTATGAACCAGAATCGAGCAGAGAGTGTTTGAATTCAAAAGATCGGCTTCGGAATCATGAACAAAACCAACAGCAATTATAAAAGAACTTAGGCAGGGCAACTATTCTACACCAATTTTCGAGCGGATGAATATTCTCACCAGTCTAGCATAGAAAGAATGGTTGTTGTGTTGGGTTTGTTGTTGTGGGGTGTGGTTTTGTGGGTTTTGGTTTTGTTTGTGTTTTTTTGTTGGGTGGTTTTATTTAGTGTGGAAAAGAAAAGGCCAATGTTGTGCTAACTTTTTGGAAATAGCTAATTGTAGATATTTAGCAGTGTTAATTTTACCCCATTTTTTATTCTTCAATATTCTTAGGGTAATATCCTGACTAAGTTATTTAAATGTAATAATAGGAAATCCA